>MDTE01172238.1_pt1 | contig 52450 bp, 37 predicted proteins | sample 811231 | NCBI WGS metagenome assembly MDTE01 (sample SAMN05326651, study PRJNA326480) | marine metagenome | isolation source: seawater | place: Indian Ocean: Red Sea | collected 2010 | reverse complement strand
TCCTCAGCCACTGGTTCCTCAGCCACTGGTTCCTCAGCCACTGGTTCCTCAGCCACTGGTTCCTCGGTGTCGGCTACGGAGTCGCCGGCCGGCTCGTCGGACGGATCATCAACAGGAATCGTGGCATCGTCGAACATCGACATCGCGTCTAACCGCCTGGCTTCTCACCGGCCATGGCACTCCCAGTCCCACGTCCGACTCAGGTGTCCGTTGCGGGCCCCCCTTGGCCCCGGCTCCAATCAATCGTTCTTTTATCGCATCTGGCTGGACGAGATTCTCAGAACAGAACCCCGGTGCTGGTAAAGACCTTTTGCCAGAAGACATCAAAGAGAAACAGCACAAGTGTCAGCACGAGCATTGCCACGAGCACGACACCGGTCGACTTTTTCAACTCGCCCCAATCACTCCAGGTCACCTTGTCCATCTCGGCCTCAACCGAGATCAGGAAGTCCGCAAACCTTGGCCAGTGGATCATCCGGAAGACGACCCACAGCCCGAGCAGTGTGGCAAGACCCGCCGTGATGACCGGAAGGCGCTCGAGCCCCGCTGTCGAGGAGTATTCCGTCAACAGCTTCTGGTACAGCGTATAGGTCCCGAACAGAACGATCAATGACAAGGACGCCGCGGTCAGTTGCCGGGTCACGCGCCCCTGTGTCCGCTTGTAGCGTGAAACCGCAAAGGTATTGGCGAGCGCACTTCGTGCACCAGGCTGGTTGACGGTGGCGTTTTTTTGCTTGGCCATGAGGCGTTTCGCCGTCTGTCAAGAAAGCACGGGCGGAGGGACTTGAACCCCCAACCGCTGGATTTGGAATCCAGTGCTCTGCCAATTGAGCTACACCCGTCCAGGGCACCGGAATTCCGACACGGGTCGGTCCCGATGATCCTACTTCTTACGCGACTCCTTGTGGAGTGTGTGCTGTCGGGTCTTGGGACAGTATTTCTTCAGTTCCAGCCGATCCGTCCCGCGAGTCTCTTTCGAAACCCGGTAATTGCGAGAGCCACAATCGGTGCACTCAAGCCAGACATATTCCCTGGGCATCACGCGTCTCCCCAATCGCCCGGCAAGTCCCAGCCGACAGCATCTCGGTCTCCGAGACGTCGATCGTGCCGCGAACCTCACCGGCCTGGAAGCGATCACACAGGCTCTTTCGAATCCGTGTGATCGCGGAATCTCTCCCGGCTCGGTGACCGGGCTTCATTCTCCGAAGTTACTCGATGATTTCGACCACGCGCCCCGAGCCGACAGTCTTGCCACCTTCGCGGATGGCGAACCGGCTGCCCTCGTCCATGGCGATCGGCTTGCCGAGCTCGATTTCCATCGTGACGTTGTCACCGGGCATACACATCTCCACGCCCTCGGGCAGATGGGCCGCCCCGGTGACATCGGTCGTCCGGAAGTAGAACTGGGGGCGATACCCTGTGAAGAACGGGGTGTGACGCCCACCCTCTTCCTTGGAGAGCACGTAGACTTCGCCCTTGAACTTCGTATGCGGGTTGATCGACCCAGGCGCGGCGAGCACCTGTCCACGCTGGATCTCGTCCTTCTTGACTCCGCGAAGCAGGATCCCGACGTTGTCGCCCGCCTCGCCGGTCGGCAGCGTCTTGTTGAACATCTCGACGCCCGTACAGGTCGTCTCACTCGTTTCTTTCAGACCGATGATCTCGATCTTCTCACCCATGTTGACAATGCCCTGTTCGATCCGACCTGTGGCGACCGTGCCACGACCCTCGATCGAGAACACATCTTCAACGGCCATCAGGAACGGCTTCTCGTTGTCACGCACGGGCTCAGGAATGTAGCTGTCCAGGGCGTCCATCAACTCGCCGATGCACGCGTTGTGTGCCTCGTCACCAGGATTGTCGAGAGCCGGCTTGCTGGAGCCGTGGATCACGGGGATGTCGTCCCCGGGGAAGTCGTACTTTTTGAGCAGGTCGCGGATCTCTTCCTCGACCAACATCAACAGTTCCTCGTCGTCGACCAGGTCGACCTTGTTGAGAAACACGACCAGTGCCGGAACGTTCACCTGGCGAGCCAGCAGGATGTGCTCGCGGGTCTGCGGCATCGGTCCCGTGCCCGCCTCGACCACCAGGATAGCACCGTCCATCTGGGCGGCACCGGTGATCATGTTCTTGATGTAGTCGGCGTGACCGGGGCAGTCGATGTGAGCGTAGTGACGCCCTTCTGACTCGTACTCGACGTGGCTGACAGCGATTGTCACCGTCTTGCTCTCGTCACGCACGGTTCCGCCTTTGGCGATATCCGCGTAGCTCTTGAACTCCGCCAGCCCCTTGGTCTGCTGGACCGCCAGGATGGCCGCCGTCAGTGTCGTCTTGCCATGGTCGATGTGACAGATGGTCCCGACATTGACGTGCGGTTTTGTTCGTTCAAATGTTTCCTTCGCCATCGTTCCGGTTTCTCCCGATCCTGCTTTCGTTTGAGGATACGTGTGTGAGTGAATTCTCTGTCAGAATTGAAATCGTGTCGTTGTGTTTTTTGACGCGGTGTGGGATGGCTTGTCCGCAAGGAGCTGCTGATGGGACTTGAACCCATGACCTCGTCCTTACCAAGGACGCGCTCTACCGACTGAGCTACAGCAGCCTGTGGCGGTGGGGAGCCGCCGGGTGCCGCCTGGGCCGGGACAAGAGAGCGGGCGAAGGGAATCGAACCCTCACCACCAGCTTGGAAGGCTGGAGCTCTACCATTGAGCTACGCCCGCGTGAATAGGGCCCCGCGTGTCGCCGCACTCCTGGCGGCTCCGGCAGGTTCATGGTCTCCTTGACTATGGTCTCTGTGTTGCTGGTTAGTGAATCTCCAGTCCAAGGCGGTAGCCCCGGAGCCGGAAACTTCTTTCCTCATTGTATTCGGTTCAGGCTGTCTCCAGCTCAGCTTTCCACCCCGTTTACCCAGTCCACTGGTCTCTCACCTGAGACCGCCTGGGAAGATACCGTGGCGAAAAAATGGGGGAAGCAGGATTCGAACCTGCGAAGGCTGAGCCACCAGATTTACAGTCTGGCCCCTTTGGCCGCTCGGGAATTCCCCCTACAAATCGATCTTTTTCTCGTGGACACGCCGTATGGCCCAAGCCCGCCGACCGTCACCGATGCGTCCCCGGTGGGCGCGGGAAGCTAGCGGTGGGACTCGAACCCACAACCTCCGGTTTACAAAACCGGGGCTCTGCCGATTGAGCTACGCTAGCCCATAAATCCTCGTGGGACAACAGGTTGGTCAATATAGCAATCCGAGACCGGCTTGCAAGGCAGAATGACGCGAGAATCAACGGTGTCTCAGCCACCACATCCTCGTTGCCTCCCCCTGCCTCTGCCCGCCAGCCCTTGGCTGTAACCGACACCACTCACCACAGCAAGCTCAGTCGACGTCGACGCCGGGGATTTCCAGCCGCTCGGTTCGGGCAACCCGTTCCAGCTTTTTCAGGGCACGACATTCCAGTTGCCGGATCCTCTCTTTGGTCACCCCAAAACGACGGCCGACCTGTTCCAGTGTCTGAGGCTCAGACCCCTCGTCCAGACCGTATCGTCTGGTGATCACCTCGCGTTCACGAGGATCCAGGCACAGCAGGATCTCCTCGATCACACTTCTCTGCTGACGATGCTCGCGTTGTTCCTGGAACGGATTCGATCTCGAATCCCCTTGTCCATGGAACAGCTCATCGTGCCCCGTCCGAAACCGATCCAACTGGCGATGTTCCCGAGGAACGCTGCGTGCGAAGTTTCGCATGATCGCCCAGGTGGCATACGTCGAAAACTTGTTCCCGCGGGTGTAGTCAAACTTCTCGATGGCCCGGATCAGTGACAGGTTTCCGTCGCTGACCATCTCGAAAAAATTCATCCCCGGTCTGAGGTGTTTTTTGGCGATCGAAACCACCAGCCGCAGGTTGCTTCGGATCAGAAAGTTCTTGACCGCCCCACTCTCCTCGAGCAACCGTTCAACTTTGTCCATGGCGCGGCTGGCGGCCTGGCCAGACAGCTGGCGATCGACCAACGACTGCCGGACCTCGAAGGCCTGGAACCTCAGAAAATTCATCTTGCGAAAATGATGCTGCTCTTGCTCGCGTGTCAGAATAGGAAGTTGATAGAGAGCCGCGAGGTAGGCGGGCAGGCCGGGGGGCGCCTTGGTGACTCGGGCCTTCTCGTTCGCAGGAGCCTTCACCAGGATCGTGGCCTCGGCCTCTGGCCCGGCAAATTCGGGACTGTCCATGAATGCGATCGGCTGCTCAAGCAGGATATCACGGCGTGTCTCGCCAGCGATCCTGTAGATCGAGTTTCTCGAGCGGCCAATCCTCCGTGCCAGGACGCTGGCAGACACCCCCTGCCGCACCAGCCGGTAGATTTCCCGTCGGTCCTCTTCGCCCAAGGCACTTCCGGCGCCGGGGAACACCGACGCGTTGGGATACTCGAGATCATGATGACGGAGCACGGTGCGAATGGTCTCGGCCGATCGGCTCATGCGGTCCGACAGCAACCGACAGATGGCCGTCGGCGACTGGCCGTCTCCAACCATCCGCCGCGCCGCCTGCACAATTTCCTCGCGTTCACGCTCGCCCACCTTGGAGAAGCGGCTTCCCCTGTCGATCTCAGCCACATGCCGCCTGGCGAACCGGTCCACGGTCGACTGCAGAAAACCCACCCGCTTGCGGCCTTTGACCAGAAACCGCCTCGACACCAACCCGCGGTCCCGCCACCGATCGACCGTCTTGGTCGACACGCCGTACCGTTCGGCCACCTCGAGCAGCGACAAGACCGGCTCGGCCATGTCGGTGGGTTCCTGATCGAGGCTGTCAGAGAGATCCTCTACCAAGCACCTGAGATCTCTGATCGCCTCACGACCGGTCAGCACCAAGTCGGGGTACTGGTCAGATCGATAACCGGTCACCTCTTCGCACACGTCTCCGTACGCGTAGGACCGATCCTCATGCAGGCGGTCTACGAACCGCTCGGCACGCTCGATCTGGCTCAGGCGGACACCGCGAGGAGCGAATCGCACCTGCTGACGACTCAACTGTGCCATCGCCGGGTTGTGATATCGTGCCATCCGTTGCGACCTGCCTTTCTGCCCGCCGGGTAGCCAACCTGGACCTCGAGCGACCTCGAGCGACCTCGATCACGGAGCATCAACGGCTGCCTGAATGCAGCCCCAGTCCAATCGGTCTCGCTCAGCCGCTTTGTGGTGTCGCGTCTCCTGAAGGTGTGAGAAGAACAACGGTAAAAGTACGGGAATCAACCGGGCGCCATGCGGCTTCCATCCTACGCGAGATAAGACGCATTGCGGGAAAGAAAAGTTCCCGCGATGTCCGGATCCGCCTGATTTTGCGGCCATCGCCGTGTCGACGAGCCGGGGCGACCAACGCTCGCTGGCGGCGGTAGACCGACATGAGCCCTCAGGAAGGCACACCGCGGATCTTGAGAAATCCCGACAGGACCACAATCACCAGTGCCAGCAACAACATCACACCCAGGGTCCGCTTCGACATGGTCCGCAATCCCTCCAACGCCTTGGAACGACCGACCAGGGCCGAGGCCAGGAAGAAGAGCACCAGGGCCAGCAGCATCTTGATGCCCAGGAGCATGTGATAGAGACCGTCCCCCTCGTGCAGCGGCCGCATCACCACCAGGTAGTTGTACAAGCCGCTGGCGAGTACGACGGCTATGCCGCCGTGGACGAATCGCTTCCAACGCCCGAGCAGCCGTTCGCGAAAGGCATCATGCTCTGCATCATCCAGGCCCTCAGCCGCCGGCAGCAGCGCCCATCGCATGAACGCCGCCCCGCCCACGAGCACGATGGCGGCCCCCACGTGCAGCACTCGGAACCCCACGCTTGCCCAGTCCACGTCCATCACCGCTTCCTTTTATACACGTCGTCTGTGTGGGTCCCAGGGCCGACCGCTGGTTTCCGGCTCGCGGCCACGATTCCCAACCGCGTCCTCCCAGCAGCCTAACACCTCCGGCACCAGCTTGCACGGCGTCTCCGCAACTCGACTCTACATGCCGACTCCAACCGACTGGTATGATCCAGACATGGCCAGCACCCACAACACCGGTCCCGCCGACTCGCCGCAAGACCCCCAGTCACGGCTCACCGCCCTCGCCCACAACCTCGGCCAAGTCATCCGTGGCAAGACTGAGTGCATCGAGATGCTCATCCTGGCCGTCCTCTCGGGGGGTAGCGTGCTGCTGGAAGATGTCCCCGGCGTCGGCAAGACCACGCTCGCCAAGGCCCTGGCCCGTTCGATCGACATAGCCTACCAGAGGATCCAGTTCACCCCCGACCTCCTTCCCAGCGACATCCTCGGTTCCTCGATCTACCACCCGATCGAGGGGACATTCACATTCCGACGCGGCCCGATCTTCTGCAACGTGCTTTTGGCGGATGAGATCAACAGGGCCTCACCCCGCACGCAATCGGCGTTGCTGGAGGCAATGAACGAACAGCAGGTCACGATCGAGACGTCCCGTTACGACCTCCCGGCGCCATTTGTCGTGCTCGCCACTCAGAACCCAATCGAATTCCACGGGACCTATCCGTTGCCGGAGGCGCAGTTGGACCGCTTCCTGTTCCAGTTGCACATGGGGTATCCCGACACCGAGACCGAACTCGACATGTTGCTCTCTCGAGCAGACTGCGACCCACTCGAGGCCCTGCGTCCCGTGATCAGTTGCGAGCAGATCGTGGGGATGCAGCACGAGGTGCGAAGCGTGCTGGTGGACCAGAGCGTGGCCCGATACCTCGTCGATCTGGTGGAACGGACGCGGCGAGACAACCGGCTCAAGCTCGGCGTTAGCCCGCGTGGCAGCCTGATGCTCTTCCGTGCAGCCCAGGCAGCCGCATACCGGGCCAAGCGGGACTTCGTGCTGCCTGACGACATCCAGAGGCTGGCTCCTCATGTCCTGGCACACCGGGTGGTCCTGACAAGCAAGGCGCGTTACGGCAACCAGACGCAGGAAGACATCCTCGACGACATCCTCCATCACGTTCCGGTGCCCACCTAGGGCCGAGACCACTGCTGACTGGAGACACCTCGGTCGACGAGCACGCGGGTTTCTGACCACCAGGCCTCACACCGATGATCCCACTCCGCCACGTCACCAGGCGTCCGTCGCTTCTGACTCGCCTGGTCACAGCCCCCATCTCAGGTTGGAGACACCGCATCACACCCGGAGGCCGCTGGCTTGTGGCCGCGGCGGCCCTGGCCGGTGCCGGGACCACGGTCAGCGTCCTGATCCCGTTCTACCAGTTGTTCTGCGCGTTGGCCGCGGTGCTGGCCGTCGTCGAAATCTCCGGCCTCCTCTGTCGCCCTCGCCTCGTGGCCTCCGCCGGTCTCCCCGACCGCGCCAGCCTCGGCCAGCAGGTCACCGGTGAGGCTACCATCACCAACCCCTCTCGGCGTACCGCGTGGGACATCGCCGTCCGAATCCTGCATCTCCCAGAGGGCCTGCAGTCCCCTCCGTTTCCCGGCTCGGCAAGTCCCGACACGCCCGAAACCGCCGGCCCGTTGGCCACGTTGCCTCCTGGTGAGACTCTGCGGATCCCCTTCGTCCTGGAGACCCACCGCCGCGGGCTCTATGCCCTCCCCCCGCTGCAGGTGGAAACGACCTTTCCCTTCAACCTGGTCCGCACGACCGTGACCGCGGTCGACTTGCCACGCCTGCTGGTGGTTCCATCGTTTCATCCCCTCGACTCGGTGCACCTGCCAGTGGCCCACCGTTACCAGCCCGGCGGCATCGCCATGACCTCAACGATTGGAGAGTCTCCCGAGTACATTGGCAATCGCGAGTACGTCCCGGGCGAACCCGCACGTCGACTCGACTTCCGTTCGTGGGCACGTCTCGGCACACCGGTCGTCCGGGAATTCCAGGAGGAGTATTTCGGGCGGGTGGCACTGGTGCTCGACACGCACATCCCCGTACCGCGACTCGGAGATCTGCGACGCCGACGGCCAGGCGACTCGATCCGACTGGGCCGGCGGCGAGATGGCAGGCGGTTTGTCGAGGCCGTGCCGCGAGACGGGCATCCGCAACTGGAGGCGGCCATCAGCCTGGCCGCCGCCGCCGCCGACGCGCTGTGCGGCGGTGAACACATCATCGACCTGTTTGCCGCCGGCCCCGAGCTGTACGTGTTTCGCTCGGGACGACACACGGCTCACTTTGACAATGTGCTCGAAATCCTGGCATGCCTCGATCCCTGTCGGCAGAACCCATTCGAACAACTCACCCCTGCCATTCTCGATCAGCTGACGAGTCTCTCGTCGGCGGTCCTCATCCTGCTCGACTGGGACGACTCACGTCGTCGACTGGCGCGAGCCGTGATCGAAGCGGGCTGTTCCCTGAAAGTGATCCTTGTGCGTGACGGCACTACCACCGAACCCCTTGATGACGAGGGGCTGCCCGACGTGACCTGCTGGACACCCGAAGACATCCGGCAAGGTGTTGTGGAGATGCTTTAACCCATGTCCCCGCACACCCAAACGCCGCCACGCAGCCAACGCACGACCGCCGCGGCTGTGATCTCCATCGAGGCCGCCTCGATGGCCTTCCTTTCGAACATGCCCGAGGAAGCGGCCTGGGGCTGGTGGGACACGCTGCTGTTTCCGTCGGTGGCCGGCCTGCTCGCGGTGGTCACGGCCTTCGGTGGCCTCTCGTGGAATCCCGACCTGAGGACATATCGACGTGTCCTGGCCGGGATCGGAATCGCCTGCCTCGCCAAATACCTGCTGTTCCCTCACACCTACCGTTTTTTTGCCCTCTTCCTGTTTTCGGCCCTCGCCCACGCATCTGCCCAATTCCTGCTCGCCTGGCAGGTGTTCGAGCTTACGCGGCAACACCGGGGCGGGAGACTGCCCGCCTGGTTCATCGCCCAGGGCGCCCTCGTGATGATCTGCGTGGCGGATGTCCAGGTCACCGGCCGACAGCGTGAAGTCTTCGAATTCCTGACCGCCGGGTGGGCCCTCGCCGGAGCCGCGTGCCTGGGTGCCGGCCACGCGAGCCCCCATCCGCTCCCCACCGGCCGCGGAACCCGGCTCGCGGTGTCACTGGCGATCCTGGCGACTGCGGGACTGATGGCGGTGACCGGAAGCCGACTGCTCTTTCACATCACCCGCAATTTCGAGGGACTGCTGAGACTCGATGACGCACCCGCACCGGGATCACGTTGGCACAGCCAGTTGACGCAACGGAGGTTGGGCAACGTCCCCGCGTGGCAGCGCGGCGACGACCTGGCGATCGCCATCCGGGCCTATTCACCCAGCGAACCGGGGTATCTCAAGGTGCGTGCGTTTGATCGTTTTGCCCGTTCCACCTGGAATGCCTCGCCCAACACCGGCCGGCTTGGCCAGTTGGCGTCGCCCCCGGCTGCACTCGCGGACAGTCTGAAGCCATGGCCGATCTTCCGCACCAGGGTGGATCAGGACCGGGGAGATCGTACGGCCCTGTTTGCGAAATCCCAACGGATCACGCTCTGGCCCGCAAGGCGGCTCTCAACTCGAATCCCCCGCCCCCGGGGACTGCTCGCCGTGCAGCTTGAGGCGGCCGAGGTGGCTGTCAGTGCGGACGGCGTCCTCGTGGCCGACCAGCTGCCCGCTGGGCACCCTTGCCGCCTGATCCTCAGTGACCAGGTCGCCTCCGCACAGTTGCCGCCCCCCCGGGGCGAGCGTCTGCTGAGTCTTCCCGATGACCTGCCGGACGTGGCCCGTGAGCTGGCCGGCGCGTTGTTCGCCAGTTGCGAGACAGACCTTCAGAGAATCCACGCGGTCCAGCAGCATTTCCAGGACCACTACGATTACAGCCTCGGGATTAAGGTACCCCCGGATCGTGATCCACTCGAGTGGTTCCTGGCCGATCGCCCCGAGGCACATTGCGAGTTCTTCGCCACGGGAACCGCCGTCCTGTTGAGGCTGGGGGGTGTACCCTGCCGGTACGTCACCGGGTTCGTGGCGACAGAATACAACGAATTCGGCAGGCACTGGGTCGCAAGAAACAAGGACGCACATGCGTGGGTGGAGGCCTATGACCGCCAACGAGGATGGGTGATCGTCGAGGCCACCCCGTCGTCGGGCCGTCCCCAACCGGTCAATGCCGAAGAAGTCAATCCGTGGTGGGAGTCGATCCAGGGCGACGTGCAGCGGCGACGGGCCGAATTCGACGCCGACGGCTGGCTGGTCGTACTCAACATCACCCTCGACGCCGTCGCCACCATTCCCGGCATGCTGGTGCTTGTGGGAGGAGGAGTGCTTGTCGCCAGGTGGGTCGGATTGAGATGGCGTCGGAGGAAAAAACTGACCCGCGGGAGCCGCAGAGATCCACTGGCCAGACAGCGAGCCCGGGTCCTGGCGAGGATGGATGCGACGATCGCGCGAGATGCACTTGTGCGTGCACCACACGAGACGCTTCATCAGTTTGCTACCCGTCTGGGCGCTCACCCAGCGGCAAACTGGTACCGGCGATTCGCCGTCGCACTTTACACCGGATCACTCGACACCAGGCTTTTGAAGTGGTTGGACGCCAACAGGCCTCCTCGACAACGACTTCCGCTTCAACCGCTCCAGACCACTCCGTAGAATCATGCTCATGTATGCCCTCCGATCCCGCACTCTCGCCACCCTGCTCGTGACGGGCTTCATCGCCTCTGGTACGACGCTGGAAGCCGCCGACAAGGACCTACCACCTCGGCAGCCAACACCCGGGACCGCTGCGCAACGGAATCACTTCGAAAAGCACGTCCGCCCGCTCCTGATCCGACATTGCTACTCCTGCCATTCGGCCAACGCAAAGCCCCCCAAGGGCGGTCTCAGGCTCGATTCCCGCCTGGGCTGGCAGACTGGCGGAGACTCAGGTCGCGCCGTCGTCCCGGGACGCCCCGGTGACAGCCTGCTGATCCAGGCCGTGCGATATGACGACGACACGCTAAAGATGCCGCCCAGGAAAAAACTGTCCGAGGCGGAAATCCGCCTGCTCGAGCGGTGGGTCTCCGACGGGGCCTTTGATCCCCGCACCGGCCAGGGAGGTGGCGATCGAAAACGTGGAACAGCAGACCACTGGGCCTTCCGTCCTCTCGACACCACGCAGCGGACGCCCTCCAGGGACCGTGGGTGGAGCACGAGTCCCGTCGACAGTTTCATTCTCGCACGGTTACAAGCCAGCGGGCTGTCGCCGTCGCCGGAGGCCGACCGGCGGACTCTGCTCCGACGCATCACCTTTGATCTCACTGGACTCCCCCCCTCACCGGACGACCTCAACCTGTTCCTGTCCGACACTCAACCGGGCGCCTGGCAGCGTCTCGTCGATCGGCTCCTGGCCAGTCCCCACTACGGCCAGCGCTGGGGCCGACATTGGCTCGATGTCGCACGCTACGCCGATTCGAACGGACTCGACGAAAACGTCGCCCACGGGACGGCCTGGAGGTACCGCGACTGGGTCATTGGGGCTCTCAATGCCGACCGACCGATCAGTGCCTTCATTGCCGATCAGGTCGCCGGTGATCTCCGAAAGGGACCCGCGGAGGAAACTCGCCAACAGCGGCACGACCGCCTGATCGCCACCGGATTTCTTTCGTTGGGCCCTAAGGTCCTGGCCGAGGTCGACGAGAAGAAAATGGAGATGGACATCGTTGATGAGCAGGTCGACACCGTCGGGCGAGCCTTCCTGGGTCTCACCCTGGGATGTGCCAGGTGCCATGACCACAAGTTCGACCCGATCTCGACAAGAGACTACTACGCGCTGGCGGGTGTCTTTCAGAGCACGCGAACGATGGAGCACTTCCGCAAGGTGGCGCGTTGGCACGAGAATCCCATCGCCAGTCCCGAGGACGATGCCGCGATCCAGGCACACCAGGGCCGGATCGCGGCGAAGAAAGCAGAGATCGCGACCGTTGTGAAGACCGCTCGCAAGCTGCTCAACCTCTCGCCCGGCGCAGATGACAAGGGACAGGCCAAGCCAGGCGACATCGAATCCCAGTTTCCGAAGGACACGCGTGACCATCTGAAACAGCTCCGCGAGCAGCTCGAGACACTCCGCAAGTCGACTCCCACACCGCCCACCGCGATGGGCGTCACCGAAGGCAAGGTGTCCAATCTGCCGATCCATATCCGCGGCAGCCACCTGGATCTCGGAGAGGTCGTGCCGCGCGATGTGCCGAAAGTCTTTCGTGACGACAAGTCTCGACCGTTTTCCCAGGAACAAAGCGGTCGGGTGGAACTGGCCCAGTGGCTCACCAGCCCTGACAATCCCCTGACCGCCCGGGTGTTTGTCAACAGGATCTGGCGTTGGCATTTTGGTCGGGGACTGGTGGCGTCGACAGACAACTTCGGACAACTGGGGACACGCCCCACCCATCCGCACCTCCTCGATTTCCTCGCCGGTGAACTCGTACGCGGCAATTGGTCGCTGAAGCGACTCCACCGGATGATCGTGCTCTCGGCCACCTACCGCATGCAGAGCGCCCCGAGAGACGATGCGATGGCGATTGACCCCGACAACCAGCTCTGGTGGCGCAGCCCACTCAGGCGGCTTGAAGCCGAAGCACTCCGTGACGCCATGCTCGCGGTCTCGGGACTGCTCGACCCACAGATGACCGGGTCGCTGCTGCACGTCAAGAACCGTGCCTACTTTTTCGACCACACGTCCAAGGACGAAACCCGCTATGGGGTGCCACGCCGCAGTGTCTACCTGCCGGTGGTCCGCAATCACCTCTACGATGTTTTCACCTTGTTCGACTACACCGACGCCAGCGTCATGTCCGGCGACCGCGCGACAACAACCGTCGCCCCGCAGGCCCTGTTTCTCCTCAATAGCGATCTGGTCCAGCGCGTCAGCAGGCAAGTCGCCTGGCAGCTCCTGGGTTCCCCCTCCTCCGACGACGCCGAGCGGATTGACCGACTCCATGAACGTGTGCTCGGCCGTCCTGCAAACGGCCAGGACCTGAAGCGATGCCAGGCGTTTCTCGCGCGCGTCCGCAAGACCCTCGGCCCGGATGCCAACGATCGTGATGTCCTGGCGGCTCTGTGCCACGTGATGCTGGCCAGCAACGAGTTCATTTATCTCCAGTGACGCACGCGTCGGTTGCCCTCCCACCACCCGACAGCAAAGCAGACCGTCTTCCCAGCCTCTTTCCCAGCCTCTTTCTCAAACGACCATGTGGAATCGCCGCCAACTTTTGCATTTCTCTGCGGTCGGTTTTCCGTTGCTTGCGCTGCGGGGGTTGCTCGACCAACAGGCCCGTGCGGACATCCGGGACCCGCTCGCCCCGCGGCTCGGACACCACGCACCACGAGCCAAGCGGATCCTGTTCCTCTTCATGAAGGGAGGGCCCTCCCAGGTCGACACGTTTGATCACAAGCCGAGACTCCAGAGAGACCACGGCAAACCGCTGCCCTTTGACAAGCCACGCGTGCAGTTTGCCCCCACCGGCAAACTACTCGGGTCACCCTGGTCATTCAGCCGTTACGGAGAATGCGGCCTGCCGGTGAGCGAACTGTTTCCGCACACCGCCAGACACGCCGACGATCTCTGCGTGATCAACTCGGTCCACGGGACCAATGCAGCTCACGGGGGAGCCCTGCTGAAGCTCCACACCGGCAGCGACAACTTCGTGAGGCCCAGCATCGGGAGCTGGGTGAGCTACGGTCTGGGCACCGAGAACAGTAACCTGCCGTCCTTTGTGACCATCTGCCCGACCCTCGCTCATGGCGGAGTCAAGAACTGGGGCAGTGCATTTCTGCCAGCGCCCTTCCAAGGCACGCCGATTGGCAATGCCAGTCTTTCATCGGCTGACGCCCGCGTGCCCTATCTCGAAAGCACAACGCAGTCCCGGGCTCTCCAGAGACTCAAGCTGGATCTGCTCGGGGATGTCAATCGTCGTCACCTTGATGCCTTCGGACAGGATGGCGGCCTCGAGGCTCGCATCAATTCGTTTGAACTCGCGTTTCGTATGCAAACCGAGATTCCCAACATCCAGGATCTCTCGCAGGAATCCCGGGCCACCCATTCCCTGTATGGACTCGACGAGAAGATCACCGAGGACTTCGGACGACAGTGCCTGCTGGCTCGGAGATTCCTGGAACGAGGCGTCCGGTTTGTCCAGGTCACCCACAGCGACACCAAGGTCCAGTGGGACCAGCACTCCGACCTCCTGAACGGGCACACGAAAAACGCAATGGAGGTCGATCGACCGATCGGCGGACTCCTCACCGATCTCAAAGCCCGGGGCCTCCTGGAAGACACTCTTGTCTGGTGGGGCGGAGAATTCGGCAGAACACCGTGCGTCCAGGGGTCCAACGGCCGGGACCACAATCCCGAGGGCTTCACCATGTGGCTGGCCGGTGGCGGAACCCGGCCGGGGATCCGCTACGGAGCCACCGACGAATTCGGTTACTACGCGGCCGAGGACAAGGTCCATATCCATGACCTTCATGCCACCATCCTCCACCTGCTCGGCCTCGACCATGAACAGCTGACCTATCGATACGCCGGTCGCGATTTTCGGCTGACCGACGTCTACGGAAGTGTCGCCGAGGGCGTGCTCGCCTGAATGCATTCGTGCGGCTGCAACCGCAGCCGGCCTTACGTGAGGCCCGGGATGAGGCTGCGCGCCGAGAATCGTGCAAGAATCCGGCTCGCCAGCCGAATCACACCGGGGACACGACACCAGCCCTCACAATCGCACAAATCAACACAAATCCACCGCGACAGCCCTTCCCCCCATGTTTCCCACCCTGTTTATGTCTGCATTCTTTCCCAGATTGTCGCATAATGGCGTACGAGGCATGGTCTCAGATAGCGACCGGCCTGCGTGGAGTCTTCGATGACCATCAACTTCACCAGATTCTTCGAACAATGTTTCGCCGAACCCGCTTTACAACCAGCTGGCCTGCTGCTCGCCATCATGACGGTTTATTGGTCTCTGGTGATGCTGGGTGCGGCGGACATCGAGTTGTTCGACTGGAACTTCGAGATCGGCGTCGACGGCGACGCTGGGATCTTCGATGCGGGCCTGGTTCCCTTCCGGTTCCTGAACCTGGGATCGGTCCCGGTCATGCTCTGGGCCACTGTCTTCGCCTTTGCCGCCTGGATTCTCTCGTTGTTGATCCACTACCGGGGACCGGCGCAGGCCGACGGAGTGGTTGTGGCCGAGGCCTTTGGGCTGGCGACCGTGGTGGCAAAAGTCGTCACCAATCCGCTGCGACCGATCTTTGCGATCACAGAACCGAACTTGCCCGAGACCATGATCGGGCGGAACTGCGTCATCTCGACGCTGACCGCCAACTCGCAGCGAGGCGAGGCTCACTTCACGACCGATGGAGCCCCCTTGATTCTCACCGTACGCACAGACGGCTCCGAGCTCGCCAAGGGCGACGTGGCCACGATCATCGAATACAACCAAGCCAACCACACTTATCTCGTGAGTGGCAAAAACCTGGGAGCTGACTAATGGACACGATCCAGATCATCCTGTACGCAATCGGCGGAATCGTCGCATTTGCAGTGGTGTTCTTCTTCACGCTCAGCGCGTTCTATCGCAAGCCGGGCCCGGAGGAGGCGATCGTCCGAACCGGAGTCGGCGGACTGAGGGTCCAGACCGGCAAGGGGATGTGGATCGTCCCAGTCGCTCACACCGCCGACAGGATGGACCTGTCGGTCAAACGGATCGAGATTGCCCGGGAGGGAGAAGACGGCCTGATCTGCCAGGACAACATCCGCGCGGACATCCGGGTCGCGTTTTATGTGCGGGTCAACAACGAGGCGCTCGACATCAGGCAAGTCGCCGAGATTCTGAATCCGAAACGCGCGTCAGAGATCAGCCAGCTCCGTGAGCTCTTCGAGGCCAAGTTCTCCGAGGCTCTCAAGACGGTCGGCAAGCAGTTCGACTTCGTCAGCCTGTACACCGACCGCGACAATTTCCGCGAGCAGATCCTGACCGCGATTGGCGAGGATCTCAACGGGTACAAGCTCGACAATTGTCACATCGATTACCTTGAACAGACGCCGCTGGAGAGCCTCAACCCGACCAACATCCTGGACGCCGAGGGGATCAAGAAGATCACCGAGTTGACGACCCAGGAGAACATTAAGCGGAATCACTTTGAGGTCGAAGAAGCCAAGGTGATCAAGCAGCAAAACGTCGACCGCGACGAAGCGTTGTTCGAGCTTGAGCGTCAGCGGGTTGATGCCGAGGAGAAACAGAAGCGGGAGATTGCCGAGATCACCGCACGCAACCAGGCCGCCGCGGCGCAGGTCCAAGAGGAAGAGCGCCAGCGGGCCGAAAATGCTCGCATCGTTGCCGAGGAGCAGATCCAGGTGGCCGAGCAGAACAAGGACCGCCAGATCATCGTGGCTCTCCGCAACAAGGAGCGGACCGACCAGGTCGAGATCGAACGAGTCGAGAAGGACCGCCAGCTGGAGGTGACCGAGCGCGAACGCGTGGTCGGGCTGGCCGACATCGAGAAGGACAAGGCGATCGAGATCGAGAAGCGGAACATCCAGGAGGTGATCCGCGAGCGCGTGATGGTCGAACGCGGCGTGGTCGAAGAGCAGGAGAACATCAAGAACACGCACGAGATCATGACGGCCGACCGTGCCAAGACCGTTGCCGTGACCCTGGCCGAGAAGGACGCGCAGGAATCGTTGGTCAAGCAGGTCACCGCGGCCGAGGCCGAAAAGCAGGCGGCCGAGCACACGGCAGCGCAGGTCATCATCGAGGCCGACGCGCAGCGTGATGCAGCCGAACGGGAGATGCAGGCCACCAAGATGCTGGCCGAGGCCAAGACGGCCGATCAGGCGGCTCCAGGACTCGCCGAAGCCCAGGTCACGCTCGCCAAGGCCGACGCTCTCGAGAAGGAAGGCACCGCCGAGGCGACAGTGATCGCCAAGAAGGGTGAGGCCGAGGCCGTCGTGATCGACCAGACCGGGTCGGCCGAAGCCTCGATCGTTCAGAAGAAGGCGGTCGCCGAGGCCAAGGGCGACGAGGCCAAGGCCGTGGCGACTGAAAAGGTCGGGACGGCCGAGGCCAGCGTGATGGGACTGAAATACAACGCCGAAGCGACCGGTATCAAGGAGAAGGCCGAGTCGATGAAGCTGTTCCACGACGCCGGCAAGGAGCACGAGGAATTCAAGCTCCAGCTCAACAAGGACAAGGATATCGAGATTGCCGCGATCGGAGCCCAACAGCAGATCGCCGAGGCCCAGGCCGAGATCGTCGGTGAAGCTCTCAAGAACTCGCGAATCGACATCGTCGGTGGCGAAACGACCTTCTTCGACAAGATCGTCGACTCGATCAAGGCCGGAAAGAGCGTCGATCGGTTTGTCGGCAACAGCGAGGTGCTCACCGATGTGAAGAACACGTTCTTCAACGGAGACAACGAGTACTTCACGTCCCAGCTCAAGCAATTCGCCGGGCAGTTCGGCGTCAGCTTCGAGGACGTCAAGGACCTGTCGGTCGCCGCCCTGATCGGCCGCATGATCACCATGGCCGACAGCGACGATGACAAGTCCCGGCTCGAGGACCTGCTGCGAGTCTTCCGCGGTGCGGGAGTCGCCAGCAACAAGGTCTCGTCCCTGGGACTCGCCTCCGGTTCCGCCAGCGAGACGTCGGCCAAGTAACCGGTCTCCGGCAACCACTCGCCAGGAATTCCCGCGATGGCCGACGAAGAACGTCCCCAGAGCGAGACGGCCGGAGCACCGGCCGATTCGACTCCCGACTCCAACTCCCCCTCGGGCGGTTCAACGCCGTCCGAGGGTGGCGGTATGCAGTTGGAGAGTGGAACGTACGAGATCATCCGCGGCCGGCTGGTTTCACACGGACAGGACCTCCGCCAGAGACTCGGGACTCTCAACGACGCCCGCAAGGAAGCATTCGGTTCGATCGAGACCCAGTTACTGGGTACCGAGCGGATCACCACCGACCACAACTGTGTTCCCAGGGACATGGTCTCGATCGGAGACCAACTCCTGTTCGGCTATAACGTCACGTTCGGGCTGAAGTCCGAAATCACCGTCGAGGACGTGTTTGCCGTCTACGGATTTGCTGACGGCAAGTTCTCGCCCGCACCGATCTCTTTGATCGAAGACGATCGCTTCCGCAAGGACTTCGAGGACGTCTACAAGTACTACAAGCACGCCACGTTTGCTCGTTTTTTCCAGACCGGCGTGCATCTCTTCATGGTCTTCCGCGTCGGAGTCTCGTTGGGAGACATCAAGTCCTTCAAGTGGGCCATCACCGACGACGGACTGGTCTACATCGACAACCGCTCCGACCACGAGGTGGTCTTTCCGCCTCAGCACGAATTTGAGTGGTCAATGGCCACCCGCGACATGCAACAGTCGGGGGCGCATCCTCACATCTCGATCGATGACCGGGTCTTCGTGGAGACCGTCGGCGGGGATCTGACGGTCAAGATCGAGAACAACACCGCCAGCGGCGCAGGTGTCTACTCCGAGCCGGTCGACAACCCCGACCAGACGCTCGACGACGCACGTGTCGAGTTCAGCGTGCTGGGCAATATCATCCTGATGAAGGTCCGGCCCTACCAGGAGAAACGTGACCGGTACCTCGTGTTCAACGAGAAAGTCGGCCAGGTCGTTCGGCTCGATGCCATCGAACACGCCTGCGTCCTGCTTCCCGACGACCACGGGTTGATCTTCTCCAACGGCTATTACCTACAGACCGGCGAAAACAAGACGTTTGAGAGTGACCTGCAGGACATGCAGTTCGCTCGCCGGATCGATTCGCCCAACGGCGAGGACTTTCTCTACGTCTTTCACAACCATGACACCGGCGCCTACATCCTTCTCAACTACAACCTGATCGAACAGAAAGTCGACACACCGCTGATCTGTCACGGGTTCAGCCTGTTCGAAGGCGGCGAACTGGTCTGTTTCCGATCCCAGGACGACGCCACCAAGCACCACGCCATCCAGGTCTGGCAGACGCCCTACACCGGTGAAGGTTACGAACCGCCCGGCCAGGAAGAGACGTTTCTGCACAAGGTCGGCAACAAGGACATCGTCCGCGGCATGGCCGAGTGCCACGAGGTGCTGGGCCTGATCAACAAGGAAGACACCTACGCCAACCTCTACATCGACATCGTCAAACAGTCGACCGACATTCTCGACAGTTTCTTCTGGATCACCAATGAGGAGACCGGTGGCCTCGCGACACCTCTCGGCGAGATCCGGAATGCCGCCGCCTCGGCGATCGACGAATTCGAGAAAGTTGTCCGCGTCAAGCGAAACACGGCCAACGAGACCTCTCGTGTCGAGCAAGAAACCGGCACGATCATCGATGACGTGGGCCGGAGACGATTTGAGTCCATCCAGGATTTCGTCGATTCGCTGGCTGCATTGAGGCGAATCCGTGGCGACGTGATCACGCTCCGAGATCTCCGCTACGTCGACACGCAACTGGTGGATCAGCTCGAAGAACAGGTGACCGAGCAAAACGACACGCTCTCACGTCGCTGCGTCGAATTCCTGCTGCGTCAGGAGGCCCTCACTCCCTACCAGGACAAGGTCGCCGGCGAACTGGCCGCGATCGACGGTCTGGCGAAGGTCAGCGATGCCAAGAATCTCGGCGAGGCGATCGATCAGAGTGCAACTGATCTCGAGATGCTCATCGACATTGTCAGCAACCTCGAGATCGACGACGCCACACAACGCACCACGATCATCGACAACATCTCTGAGATCTTCTCCACGGTCAACCAGGCCCGCGCCGCGTTGAAGAAAAAGTCTCGGGACTTGATGTCGGTCGAGGGCGTCGCCGAGTTCAACTCGCAACTGAAGCTACTCGACCAGTCCATCGTCAATTATCTGGACGTCTGCGACGCGCCCGACAAGTGCGACGAATTCCTCACCAAGGTGATGATCAGCATCGAAGAACTCGAAGGGCGTTTTGCCGAGTTTGATGAGTTTGTCGTCCAACTGTCGGAAAAGCGGGACGAGGTCTACAACGCGTTTGAGACCCGCAAACTGCAACTGGTCGAGGCCCGCAACAAACGGGCCGGGGCACTGATGGCCGCCGCCGAACGGATCCTCGGAGGCATCCAGAGCCGCGTGGGAACGCTCGAGAGCGTCAACGACATCAATGGCTACTTTGCCAGTGACCTGATGATCGACAAGGTCCGGGACATCGTCGATCAGCTCGCCGAACTCGAAGACTCGGTCAAGGTCGACGACATCCAGAGCCGACTCAAGACGATTCGCGAAGATGCCGTCCGGCAGCTCAAGGATCGCCAGGATCTGTTCGTTGGTGGCGACAACGTCATCAAGATGGGCAACCACCACTTCTCAGTCAACGTGCAGCAGCTCGATCTCACCACCGTCTACCGCGACAACGAGATGGCCCTGCACCTGACGGGCACCGACTTTTTCGAAGCGGTGACCGACGAGACCTTCCTCGCCACACGAGAGTTCTGGGGCCAGGAGATTGTCTCGGAAACGTCCACAATCTACCGGGGCGAATATCTCGCGTACCTGATGTACCAGGCACTGGGCTCCGAAGAATGGAGCGAGGGGCCGTCGCGCGAGGAAGCCTCGAGGCTCGATGACGAGGCGCGTCTCGCACTCGTCCAACAATTCATGGGGCCACGGTATGCGGAGAGCTACGTCAAGGGTGTCCACGACCGGGATGCCAGCGCGCTGCTCGGTGCCCTGCTGCCGATGAGCCTGCGCATCGGCCTCCTCAGCTTCCACGCCAGCGCACGTGCCCTGGGACGCATCTTCTGGACCAGCTTCGTCGACCCGGCTGCCAAGAGCCGGATCGCTGCCCAGCTGGCCGGATTCGGCAACGTCAACCGCGCCTTTCCCGGCACCACCGCCCAGGCCGCCTACGTCACCAGCCTGACATCGCTGATCGTGGACTTTATCGAGAAACACCGATTGTTCGACACGAGCCTCGCTGCGGAGGCCGCCGAGTACCTCTTCGCACAACTCTCCGATCCTCGCACCGACTTCGTGATCAGCCGATCGGCGGCCGAATACCACGACGCCTTCCTCTCACATCTCAAGGCAGCAGGCCACGACCGTCAATTCGCCCAGAGCCTCCAGGCGGTGCGGAAAGACCCCACCGGAAGTCTCCACGTCGCCCGAGATTGGGTCGAGGCCTTTCTCGAACAGAGACAAGATGAAGAGGCCGCCGATTACACCGACGAGGTCGCGGCCATGCTCTTGGCGGGCAACGTCGACCGGCAGTCCATTGTCGACGCATCCTCCGTCGCGGAACTCGAAGGACTCACCGGAGACCACGCCGTGATCGACGGGAGCCAGTATCGGCTCAACTTCAATCGCTTCATGCAACGGCTTTCGCGATTCCACGAAGACCGAGTCCCCCGTTTTCTCGACTTCCAAGAACAAAAGAAGTCCCTGGTCGAGACCGCGCGGGACACCATGAAGCTCGAGGAATTCCGACCGCGGGTGCTCACCTCGTTTGTCCGCAACAAGCTGATCGACCAGGTCTACCTCCCCGTGGTCGGCGACAATCTCGCGAAGCAAATGGGGGTCGTCGGCGAGGAAAAACGCACCGACCTGATGGGACTCCTGCTGCTCGTCTCGCCCCCGGGTTACGGCAAGACAACGCTCATGGAGTACATCGCCAATCGGCTTGGCATCATCTTCATGAAAATCAACGGGCCCGCCATCGGCCATCATGTGACGTCGCTCGACCCGTCCGAGGCTCCCAATGCGGCCGCCCGCGAGGAGCTTGAGAAGCTCAACCTCGCTCTCGAGATGGGCGACAACGTGATGATCTACGTCGACGACATCCAACACACCAACCCCGAATTCCTCCAGAAGTTCATTTCGCTTTGCGACGCGCAGCGCAAGATCGAGGGCGTCTACAAGGGACGCACCAGGACCTATGACCTGAGGGGCCGAAAAGTCTGCGTGGTGATGGCCGGGAACCCCTATACCGAGAGTGGCGAGAAGTTCCAGATCCCCGACATGCTCACCAACCGGGCCGACATCTATAACCTTGGCGAGATGATTGGGGACAGTGCCGAGGCCTTCGAGATGAGTTACCTCGAAAACTGCCTCACCTCGAACTCGGCTCTCAATCAGCTCGCCACACGCAGCCAGGCAGATGTCTATGCCGTGATCCGGCTGGCCGAGGGCGAGACGCCGGAGGGAATCGAGCTCGAGGGCAATTACTCGGCTGAGGAGCTGGCCGAATTCGTCTCAGTGATGAAAAAACTGATGCGCGTCCGCGACGTGATTCTTGCCGTCAATCGCGAGTATATCCGGTCGGCCGCCATGTCCGACGACTACCGGACCGAACCCCCTTTCAAGCTGCAAGGCTCCTACAGAAACATGAACCGGATCGCTGAGAAGGTGGTCCCCATCATGAACGACGACGAGTTGCAATCCCTCATCGTCTCGAACTACGAAAACGACTCCCAGACACTGACCTCAGACACTGAGGCCAATCTGCTGAAATTCAAGGAGCTGATCGGGGCGCTGTCTGAAGAGGATGTCGACAGGTGGAACGCCATCAAGAAGACATTCCAGCAAAACGTCAGGATGCGTGGTGTTGGTGCGGACGACAAGGTTGGACAGGTCGTGTTGCAACTGAGCAGCTTCAGCGAGGGCCTCGACGCCATCCGCGACACGATGGCCGAAGGACTTGAACAACTCGCATCTCAACAACAGGCGGACCTCGCCCGAGTGGCCCCTCAGGCGGCAGCAGCCGACGACGATGACCTACTGGCGGACGACAGCACCGAGACAAGTCCGGTAGCGGTTGAGGTCCTCTCTGAGAACATTTCTGCAGTCACAGGCGAACTCGAGCAGATCAGGCAGGCTATGGCCACAGGGTTGCAACAACTTGCCAATCCGGGCGAGCCAACCTCTGCCCCGGCCGTTGCGGCCGACGCGGTTGCCGGTCACGTCGCCGAACTCAAGGAGAGCCTCGACGCCATTCGTGACGCACTGGCCGAGGCCGTCGCCAGGCCTGCGGCAGCCGCTGCGTCTGGCGACGAAACGGCCGCCGCCCAGCCGACAGACGATCCCGACCTGCCGTCAATCTCACCCCCAGAGGTCAAGATCGTCGAACCGGATGATCCCGAGGATGAAGATGGCGAGGAGGAGCTCGAGGGATTGCCCGGTGCCAATACGATCACTGTCGTCAATAAGATCCCTCCCAGCCTGCTCAAGGTCCTCAGGCAGCAATTCCGCCTGATGGAAGGCTGGATGGAGCCGCTGCTGAAGAACAGCCAGGCTCAGCAGCAGGAATTGTCGCAGCTGCGTGAACGACTGGAACTGACACTCGACGACTACGAACGCCTGATCGGGCAGGTGTCGGATTCCAAGCGAGGCCGGAGTCGAGCCAAGCGAGCCAACAAGTGACAGGGCAGCTGTGGGCAGCGACCGCACCTTGACATTCACGCGGTGACGCCCCTATCTTCCCGCGCGTCAGCTGTGGTGGTGACCGACACAGAGTCGCTGCGATGGTCATCGCCCAGACCGTTACTCGTGACCCATCGACGCTGTCCCCCCGTTTCGCCACCACCCACGGATGGGCCGGTCCCAGATGCCGATCCCCGGACAGATCCAGGACGCAAAGAGGCCCCTTGATTGGCCTGAGCGTACACGGCTGCTGTTTGCGGTCGGCTCCGAGCCCGACTGGTCTCAACTGGCCACCAGGCTCGATGCGTCAGGATGCCACGGTCCTCACCTCGCCTGGTCCTCCACCCCGGGCGACGTCCTCGGGTTGATGCGCCGTGAGAGCTTTGATGGGGTCATCCTGGGAGTTCTCAATGATGCCCCGCACACCTCCCACCGGCTCTCAGATCGCCCGCCGCGCCTGGACCAGCAAATAGAAGTTCTCGAGGCGATTCATGCCGCCGGATGCGAAGACCCCGTACTATTGCTGACGACAGGGGCCGATGAGCAGGCCTGGGTGCGGGCCTGCGAACTCGATGCGGACATCTTCATCGGTGAGCACCCCTGGTCTTCCTCCGCCCTGGTTCCGGTCATCCACCGCCTGGTCACGCGTAGCCTGGTGCGACGAGAGCAGCATCGTCTTGAAATCGACTCGAACAGGCGTCGCAATCGTGACCAGGAAGAGGCCACCGAACTCCTCGGCCTCCTGCACCAGATTCTCTGCCAGGGACGCAACATCAACGAAATAGTCAGCGAGATTCCCGACGGGTTCCTCGATGAATACCGAGAGCTCCTCCGTGCCTATGTCATCATGGGGACCGGAAATCTCGCAGCGGATATCGCCGACCAGGCACGCCGCCTGGCCGACGTCGACGCCAGCCCCAGACAGGCGCTGGCCCTGCACGTGGAGAGTCTCGAGAGACTCATCGCCGGACTCGGCCACCGCAGCACCCGGCACATCATGGCCCGGTCGGATCTGATGGCACTGGAACTCGTTGTCCAGCTCGGCGATTGCTACCGCCAACAGCGCGTCACCTGACCGCCACGGGGCCGAGACTCCGGCTAGACGCCACGCTTCCAATGCAGCCGGTTGCGGCTGATCACTCCACGGCGATGCGCGCACGCCAGGCAGTAACGCCCTCCGTCGTGCTCCACGTACAACTCACCTGCCATGAGCAGGTGATAAAAGTCCTCGCCGGGATTCTTCGCGAAACAATAATCACGATCCCAGGTGGTTTTCACCGCGACAGACCAACCGTCCTCGAAACCGGGAAGAAAGAGACGGCCGCCCGCCTCTGCAGATCCTCGAGGTTCGTTGGGGACGTCGCCCCCAGGGACTTCTGCCGAAGTGTCCGGTTCGGCAGACCACAAGTGGTCGAGATTCGTCAATCCCTCGGGCAAGTCACCGCTCATCCTCGATTTCCACCTCTCCCAGGGCAGCAGCACCGCGCGTCATTAATACGCCCCGCGGCAGGGCGATGCAAGACGCTGTCGATTCGGGCTGCACGTCACAAGGCGTCCGGGAAACAACCCCTACAACCGACAACTCCAGTCAAATCTCCGCAATTGCTGATCTCGTCGTGACGCTCGGTCGGGTCGCGCCCGCCGTAGCGATGCCTCCGGCAGGCAACGTGGTTTCACATTTCTCGCGGCGAGTCTTCCGATAGTCAAGTTGGGCAAGAGAGACAAGTTCTCTCGGTTCCGTCAACTTGACGCACCAGGAAGACTCTGCTGATGAATGACACGATGGCCGAGATCCGCACCTTGGACGAACTCCGACACCTGATCCGCACCACGCTTTGTGACAAGGAAAACCTGTTGGCCGATATCACATCCATGACCGAGCGGGAATTGACCCGCCGCGGTCGACCCTGCGGGCTTCAATTCGCCATCCATGGCCCCCGCAACGTCCGTCTCGGAGCCATCTGGGAAAGTGATCACAACCAGGTGTACTTTTATGACGCCCGCGGCACTCGCTACCTCAAGGTGCGACTCCCGAATGCCATCGACTCGGGCTCGCACATCGGCGCCTAGTCGTCCCACGACCTCATCACGATATGAGTCGCCTGGGCGGGATCCGTCTCCGGGTGATCCTGCCTGAGATGAACACCTCGGCTCTCGGTTCGCCCTCGTGCCGCGGCTGTGGCCAGCTGTGCGACCAGCAGGAGATTCTGCAGTTCCCAGCCAGCCACATCGTGGAATTCCCGGTTCGAAACAAACCGGTCCCAGAATTCCAGTTGCTCCGTGGCCTCGAGCATTCCCTGTTCGGTCCGTTCGATCCCCACGTGGCGCCACATCAGGCTTGAAAGCGCGTTGCGCAAGTCGGTGAGATTGAGTTCTTCATCGTCGGCGTCTGCGGCCTTGTCATCGGAGGCGATGCCGGGCACGGCGAAGTCATCGGGAGTGTCGGCCGCCGCGGCCGAAGCAGCCTCACCGGCCCGGGCACCGTACACCAAGCCCTCGACGAGGCTGTTGGAGGCCAGTCGATTGGCCCCGTGGAGCCCGGTGCTGGTCACCTCGCCCGCGGCCCACAGCCCCGGCAGAGTCGTTTGTCCGAATTCATCGACCGTCACCCCGCCGATCATGTAATGCGCTCCGGGGCGGACCGGCACCTGGTCAGACGTGATGTCGAGCCCGAAGTCGGCACAAACGCGAGCGATGTGGGGAAACCGGCCGCGGACAAACCCGGCGTCGAGATGTGACAGGTCGAGATAGACGCAGGGGTGGTTGGTTTTCGCAATCTGTTCGGTGATCGCCTGGCTGACCACATCCCGTGGCGCCAACTCGGCGGCCTCGTTGTAGTCCGGCATGAACCGATGCCCGTGGCCATCTCGAAGCCACGCCCCTTCACCACGCACCGCCTCGGTGATCAGGTGCCGTGAACTGCCGGCGATATACAGCACAGTCGGATGAAACTGCATGAACTCCATATCGCGCAATTCCGCTCCCGCTCGAAAAGCGATCGCGTGACCGTCCGCGGTCGCGATCTCGGGATTGGTCGTCTCGCGAAACAACCGCCCGGCGCCACCGGTTGCCAGGATGGTCTGCTTGGCCCAGACACAGGTTCGTGGCCGATCCGGAGCATCAACGATCGCCCCTCGACAGGCTCCACCCACGTCGAGCAGGTCGATGGTGAACGTGTTTTGCCAGACGCTGACACCTTCACGACCGATCACCGCCTCCTGCAACGCCCGCATCACCTCGAGTCCCGTCGCGTCCCCATTGGCGTGGACAATCCGTCGATGACTGTGCCCTCCTTCACGCGTCAGGTCGATCTGGCCATTTGTTTCATCAAACTGGGTGCCGATCCCGATCAGTTCCCGGATTCTCTCGGGCGCCTCGCGGACGACCATCTCGACCACGTCCCGATGGCACAGTCCCTTTCCGGCCGCCATGGTATCGGCGGTGTGGTGTTCGAAATCATCGAGCGGATCGAGAACCCCCGCGATGCCGCCCTGTGCCTGCGCGCTGTTAGACAGGGTCAGCAGATCCTTGGTGACGACCAGCGCCCGCTGACCGGGTGCCAGGGACAGCACCGCGCGCAGACCAGCAATGCCGCCACCGATCACCAACACATCGGTGAAGACGTGAGCCACCTGCTTCGGGGAAAAACGAACCAGGTGCCTTCGGCGAGGTGAAAAGACCAGGCGACTCAAACGGGCCGTCTCCTCAATCAGACCAACTGGGCCGGCCGCTCCACCTCGACCACTCGGCTTAGATGGTGGTCGCCATGAAACCGCCATCCACCACCAGGTTTTCACCTGTCAGAAAACTGCCTGCGTGGGGACTGGCCAGTAACAGGATCGCTCCAGCCAGTTCTCTGGGTTCGCCGAATCGGTCAATGGGTGTGTGCCCCATGATGCTCGCGACCCGTTCCTCGGTCAGCACCTTACGGTTCTGCTCGGCGGGAAAGAATCCGGGTGACAGCGCGTTGACCCGAATGCCCTCTGCTGCCCACTCTCGCGCCAGGTTTTGAGTCAGGTTGATCACAGCCGCCTTGGTGGCCGAGTAGGTGAACACGCGCGAGAGAGCCGTGATGCCCGATAGCGAGGCGATATTGATGATCGAGCCGCCCTGACCATCTTCCAGCATGGCGCCCCCGAACACCTGGCACCCCAGCCTCACCCCGGTCAGATTGATGGACAGGATCCGGTCCCACTCGTCATCGGGAATCTCGAGAAAAGGTGTGGCCGAGTTGATCCCTGCTCCGTTGATCACGATGTCCGGACGGCGCCCCGCAGCGGCCAACCTCGACACGATGGCCTCGAGATCTTTCCGCGACGTGTTGTCAGCCGGCTGGAATTCCGCCGAGCCGCCTGCCGACTCGATCGCCGATACCCGGGCGGCACCACGTTCCTCACTGCGACCGGCCACCACAACATGGGCCCCCGCTGCGGCGAGCGCATCACAGAACGCACCGCCCAACACGCCGGTCCCGCCGATCGCGACCGCCGAGAGGCCATCGAGGCCGAAAAGGCCCTGGAGATAATCTGACGAGCTGTCTGACATGATGTGTCACTCCGTGTCACGCCCCATCCGTTGGGGCCGCCAGTCTCTGTTCCTGGGTGCAGTCGACGGCCACAAGGCCTACCGCTACTCACCATCAATGAACTCGGGTTCAATCCGAGTGGGGATCACGCCAGCCTCAAATCCACGGGCCAACAGCACCCGTACCGCCTCACGCCCCCGGTCGCCGAAGTCCAGCGTCCAGTCGTTGACATACATCCCGACAAACGTGTCGGCCTTCTGTGTGTCGAGATCGCGGCCATACTGCAGGGCGTACGCCAGAGCCTCGTCGCGGTGATCCAGCCCATACTGGATGCTCTGTTTCAGGTAGCCGGTCACCTCGCGCATCACGTCTTCACCGAGGTCCTTGCGGATCGCGTTGGCCCCCAGGGGAAGCGGCAATCCGGTCTCCTCCATCCACCACTTGCCCATGTCGACCACCAGGTGCAACCCCTGCTCACCGTAGGTCAATTGCCCCTCGTGGATGATCAGCCCCGCATCCGCCTGCCCCGCCTCGACAATGTTCAACAACTCGTCAAACGGATGCACCTCGTATTCGAAATCGTCGCCGAGCAGCAGTTTCAAGGACAGGAATGCCGTGGTCAGAGTGCCAGGCACGGCGATCTTCTTCCCGCGGAGGTCGTCGATCGACCACGCCTCGCGGGCCACGACCATCGGCCCATAGTCGTCGCCCATGCTCGCCCCGCAACTGCAGATCGCATACAGGTCGGTCAAGTGTGCGTAGCCATGCAGGCTGACCGCGGTGAGCTCCAGTTCGCCGGTGAAGGCCCTGTGGTTGAGCGTTTCAATGTCGACCAGTTCGTGAGTGAAACGGTACCGCCCGGTGTCGATACAGTCGTTGGCCAGGGCGTGAAACATGAAAGCGTCGTCCGGATCCGGACTGTGCCCCACCTGGATCGTGATCCTCTCGTCACTCATCAGTCTGCAGTCTCTGTGTGTCCTGTACCACAAGAAAGGACCGCGGAACTCCAAACCCGCGGTCCCGAACGCCGTTTGCCATGGTAGGCCAATGCACTACCATTGGCCACCATCCCCCCACGACCGCCTGGTCGCCGACCTCGATGATCCTCCTCTCCGCTCGCGATCTCACCAGGCAATTCGACGCCGACCCCGTGTTCGCCGGGCTGGGCCTCGAGATCCGGTCCGGGGATCGCATTGGCCTTGTCGGCCCCAACGGCAGCGGCAAGACCACGTTGCTGAAAATCCTCGCCGGACTCGACGACGCGGATTCCGGAGTTGTCGAAACCCCGCGAGCCGTCCGCGTCCGTCTTCTCGAGCAGCAACCGGAATTCGAAGGCGGAACGACGTTGTGGGAGGAGGCGGCAACGGGCCTCGACTGGCTCTATCAACTCCAGCGAGAAAGCCAGGAGCTGGCCGCGCAAATGGCCGCTGCGACCGATGACGTGCCACCCGCATTGCTGACTCGCTATGACACGATCCATGCGACACTCGAACAGAACAACGGCTTCCAACTCGACCACCGCGTGGGCGATGTGCTTGGAGGGCTGGGGTTTTCGACCCGTGAATTCCATCGCCCGCTGGCGACGTTCAGCGGCGGCCAACAGGCCCGGGTGTCTCTCGCCCGCCTGCTGCTGTCCGACCCTGACGTGATGCTCCTTGACGAACCGACCAACCACCTCGATATCGCAGCCACCGAATGGCTCGAGTCCTACCTGACGCGGGCGAGGCCAGCGATGCTCCTGGTCAGCCACGACCGGTTCTTTCTCGACCGGCTGGTCACACGGATTGAGGAACTCCGTCCCGACCGCCTGGATTCCTATCCCGGCGACTTCACAGCCTACCGGAGGCAGCGAGCCGAGCGGCAGACCCGTCTCAGCAAACAAGCTCGCAAGCAACAGGAATTCATCGCCCGAACCGAGGATTTTGTGCGGAAGAACCAGTACGGCCAGAAGCACAAGCAGGCGGCCGATCGGATCCGCAAGCTCGAACGGCTGGAGGACATTGAACAGCTTGACGACTTCCAGGTGCCTCCGATGATGTTCGGGACACCAGCTCGCAGCGGTGACATCGTGGTCGAGACCCTGGATGTCGCCAAGGGATTTGACGAGACGCCGCTCTTTGAAGACCTGACGATACGGATCGAGCGTGGTCAACGTCTGGGCATCCTCGGCCCCAACGGCAGCGGAAAAACGACGTTGCTGAAGACACTGCTCGGCCAACTGGTCCCCGACACCGGAACGGTTCGGCTGGGTCACAACGTCGAGCCCGCTTACTTCGACCAGGGACTCCTGGGCATCCCGGACGACATGGACCTCGTCAACGCCGTCAGACCCCCCGGTGACTACGACTTCACTCCGGGCATGGCCAGAAGCCTGCTCGCGAGATTCGGACTGACCGGTGACATGGTCCTCCAGCCGTTTGGCACGTGTAGCGGAGGCGAACAGACCAAGACGGCGCTCGCTCGCCTGGCTGCTCTCGATGCCAACCTGCTGATCCTCGATGAACCCACCAACCACCTCGACCTGTGGGCCTGCGATGGCCTGGAAGCCGCGCTCACCGCCTTCGATGGCACCGTCGTCTTTGTGACACACGACCGCTACTTCATCGACCAGGTGGCCACCCACGTGCTCGTCATCGAACCCGATGGCTGCCGGGTGTACGACGGGAATTACTCCGAATACCTCGGGTTCCGCAGGAACAACGTGGCGCCGGAATCACCCACAGACGAGGCTTTGTCGCCGAAACCGGCGGACACACCCAGGTCCTCGGACAAAGAAGTCGGCGTCGGCGACGAGCCCTCCCCTCGCAGGAGACAGTTTCCTTATCGCAAGGTGTTTGAAATCGAGGCTGACATTTCGGAGGCCGAGGCGCGAAAAGACGAACTCGAGTCTCAAATGGCCGACCCGGAGATTCACCGTGACACCGCACGGATGCAACAGGTTGTCAGCGACTACGAAATCGTCCAGGACGAGCTCGACATGTTGATGGCTCACTGGGAAGAGTCCGTCGAGTTGAATTGACGCCGCTGTAACACTCAAGAGCGGTCCGACGATCCCTCCATGAATCGTCAGACCGCTCGACACGCGGGGTCGGGTGGGCTGCCGGGGCCATCGATGAACTGGCCGTGTGACCCGGGACGGTCCTGGAACCGGCCACCGGCCTCCTGGGGTTCCTCCTACCTCCTGCCCCGTCCCGACAGCCTCACCCGGAACGATAACCCGCTGCCTTGTCGACTCAAGACGAAGGCAACGGGGAAATCCTGGGTGTGATCAGCATCATCGCAATCCGAGGCGATTGTCGTCGTCGCGGATCACAGGTTGCCACGATGAATAACTGGCCTCCGGGTGTCGGCTTCCTGGCCATCGGCGTCTTTCCCAACAACAACACGACCGGAACCTGGCCTCCCGTGTCGGCCGCACACGCTGCCAGCTTCCAGAGCCCCGGCCCCGATCGGTCCACCGACACCGGCCGCATGCGAGTCGGCAGGTGATAGGCCAACACGTCGGTCCCCACCACTCGCTCACGGAAAAGCTGTAACGCAGGGTCTCCAGGCCTCTCGGACAGCTTTTTCCGGAGTGCCTGTTGCACCAGGAGCACTTCGGCCGGCAACTTCCGACTCACATCATCCCGATCCCGATCTCGGGCCCAGATCGTGGAGGCCGTCCGCGCGTCGACCACGACTCCCGCACCGGCCACTCCAACGAGCACTCCACATAGCACCACACGTCGATTCCAATGAAACATCACGCCTCTCCTGTTTTCACACATCAGACCGCAACGCATCTGCCACGAGCGAAGCATCGGTGATCGTCTCTGCGGCACGAGGCCCTCCTCCACCCGCACGCGAACTCCACGAGGACGATCCGCTGGGTGTTGGCGAGGATGAGTCGCCAGAGCTTCCGCGAGAGCCACCACGTCGGCGGCCACCGGGCTGGCTGTCCTGGACGGAATCGAAGACGCCAGCACCAGATGGCGACGGAGACAGGAACCCGGGATCATGACGTTCCCACCCCCCGTCTTTGTCCAGGAAGTCGTTGCCCAGGTCACCAATTGGCAGCTGAAAATCGTCGTCGTTGATGACGTTGGGGCCACCCTCCCAGTTGCTCAGGAGGTCCCACTTCTTCAAAACAAAGCCGACATTCTGCGAACAGTTGTCGTCGAGCAGGTTGAACTGGTCATCATTCTGCCACTGGTGATCCAGGTATCGGGTGATTTCGCGGTGCTGCTGCTCGGTGATCGGCCGACGGTAGACCACCACGCGATACCCTCCTGGCGCTTCGGTCCCGAGATACGCCTTCAGCGCCTGACGCCGAAACGCGGAATCGGCGAATCCGCCATTCCCGGCGCCTCGAGCATGCTGACCGTAAACGGTCGTCCCGGAGTTGTCCGTCACCGCGATGTCGGCATGGCCAAACTTCAACAGCCCGGAATCCTGGAAGATCACAACTTCCACGAACCGTTGACCGGGCTGATTCGGTCGACCGTCAGCCTGGACCGACGGAGCTGGCCGCGGCCCGGGTCTGGCCTGTGAGCCAGTGCCACGCCAGTGAGCGATTGCAACCGCCGACCTGTTTGTGGCAACTCCTGCCCACTCTTCGCCGTCACCGGTCCGATCTCCCGATGGGGAGAAATCGGATGTCAATGCCCCGGATGACATCGTCGCCACTGCTCCCGCTGAGAGCAGGGTACGGGCCTCGAGCTGTTCACCCCATCGGGCCCGCGACACAGCTCTCCTGCGCCGTCGACCGAGGTGGGCACGATTTCCCCACCATGTCACTAGCCTTCCGATTCCGCTTCCACGGGATCGCCGCTTCCGTTCCGTCTGCCAAAGGCTCGTCATCTCCCCGTCTCCTGCTGGGGCCTCGTGATGACGGGCCACGGACAAGGCAGGGACGAGCTGCCGACAACTAGCTGCGATGCGATTGTCGTCTGCCCCATCAGAGCATCAGACGTCAGCGGGCGGCTGGTGAATCGGGTGTGTGAGTCCCTGGCTCGTTCGTGGCCCGCTGTATCGGGTCAAGTCCATCTCGACCTCGTTGACGACGACCCTAGGAATTGCCGGACAGGAGGCACAAGCCCTTTACACCCCGGTCACAGAAAAAAACCGACAATTCCACGGAGTGCACTCTCAGCCGAGATCAGCGTCGTTGTCTCCTACCGGCGACGGGCCATCTCGCGACTCAGCTATCTGGCGATCCAGCCGGCGGCCCCAGACCAGGTAGTGGAACGACAGGTAGAAGCCGCCCAGGACGACCACGGCGACAATGGCAAACACCAGCAACTGGTTGAGTACCAGAGCCAGGATCGCCAACAGGACTCCCGCCACAAGCATCAGTCCCAGCAACGCGGCCATCGTGGCCATGTCCCGAGCCCGCTTCGCGGAGCGATCTCCCGCCGGCAACTGGTCACCGTCTCCGAGTAACAAATCGGGGGTCAGCAATTCGGGACGTGACGGCTCGGATGGAGTCTCGCTGGGCCGTTCTGCATGGATCATGCCTGGCCCTCCAGAATCTCACGCAGTCTCCGGTGACGATGCGTAAAGCCAGACGCGAGAGAAGACTCGATTCTCGATTCCGTCAACAGCAGTCCCGCCAGTCCTGACGGGGCCTCAAACGCCACTCGCTCGATCAACTCGACCATGTCCCCGGCGCATTCCAATTGCCGGCTGTGAACCCACGCACCCAGGGGCCCGTGGACCATGGTCTCGGTGAACGCCACCGGTTCTTCAAATGCCGTCACCTCGTATGTCAAACGCTGGGTGGGGCCAAATCCATCAAGATCCACCACCAGTTTGCTGCCCAATTCCAGCCGCTCCGGGGCGCTGACGACCTCCAGCGGGGTTGCAGGAGGCATGATGGCCGCCAGGTGGATCGGCCGCACGATGTGATCAAACAGCCTCTCACGCGTCGTGGACAACGCCACGCGGGCTTCAAAAGTCGGCATGGCCGTTTCGATCCGTAGACCAGGGATAACGAGCGGAATTACGACTGGGAGAAGGGCCCCCCGGCTGCGAACATGGTAGGACGAACTCACAACCCGGAAAAGCGACCTCGTCCCAGGAGTCACCAGGTGACCACCCGGATCGCCGCCGACACTCTCGCCAGGTGCCTCGTCCTGGCTGGCCCGACCGCTTCGGGAAAAACCGCCCTGGGAATCGCGTGGGCGCATGAACTCGATGCCGAGATTGTGGCACTCGACTCGATGTCGCTTTATCGCGGCATGGATATCGGAACGGCCAAGGCGACGCGGCAAGAACAGTCGCTGGTCCCGCATCACCTGCTCGACGTCATCGAGCCGCACCAGGAGTACAGCGTGGCCGAGTACGTGGAGGCGGCAGCCGCCGCGTGCGAGACAATCCTTGCCCGTGGACGTGTTCCGCTGTTCGTCGGAGGCACAGGTCTTTACCTGCGGGCGATCCTGCGAGGGGTCTTTGAGGGACCTCCCGCCGACTGGGCACTGCGAGAGGACCTGGAGAAACAGGCCGCGGCCCAGCATCCAGACTGGCTCTGGCAACAGCTCGATCGAGTGGACCCGGTCTCCGCCAGTCGACTCCATCCCCACGATACCAGGCGACTCGTGCGAGCGATCGAGGTTCACACCCTCACCGGCCAGCCCCTCTCGGTGCAACAGCAGGAGCACGCGGGCCGCGCCACCACCAGGCCTCTCCGAACAGCATGGCTGTCACCTCCGAGAGCCTGGCTGTACGAGAGGATCAATAGCCGGGTCAACTCCATGGTCGACAATGGCCTGTTGGAAGAGGTGGCCATGCTGATCGCCGCGGACCCACCACCTGGCCGATCGGCTTGCCAGGCACTCGGCTACAAGGAGATCATCGATCATCTCGAGGGACGGTGCTCGCTCGAGGAGGCTGTCGACACGATCAAGCGGCACACCCGACGGTTTGCCCGCAAGCAGACCACGTGGTTTCGCAATCTGGAGGAATGTCACGAGATTGCGATGACGGGGACCGAGTCAACCGCCGAGTTGATGGCCGCAATCACGGCGATTCCCAACTCGTCCCCCGTCGATGTCTCGTCCTGATCGCCGATCCCGGCGCCGGTGATGACAACAACAGGGCCGGCCCCGCACGTGGCGGTACCGGCCCTGCCTGTCATTTCATCCGAAGACGAGACCGCCGTCAGGCGTCTTTCTTCTTCTTCTTTTTCTTGCCCTTCTTCGGCTTGGGCAACTTGGCCTTCTGCTCATCGGTCAGGATCTCGCGAAGCTTGGCCTGGGCGACTTTCAAAATTTCCTGGCGAGCCTTGTTGAGCTCGGCCAGTTGTTTCTTCTGCTCGGGGGAAATCTTCAACGCCGCATTGACCGCTTCGCGAAGCGCCTTGCCCTTCTTGCCAGCCGCCCTGGCTTCCTTTTGCGCCGCGCCACGGGCCTTGCGTTGCTCGGGCGTGATGACCGTCTGAAACTTCTTGTTGATCTCGATCAACTTCGGAGCCAGTTCCTTGTTGATCGCTGCCACCTTTTTCTTCTGGTCAGCCGACAACTCGATTCCCTTGGGAACGCGGACGGCGGCCGGTGCCTTTCGACCCTTCTTCTTCTTTTTCTTTTTCTTCTCTTCCGCAGCCGTGGCGGGCAGTGCCATCACGACGGCCAGAGAAAGGACCAGCAGTCCCTGCAATGCACGTTTCATGGTCAGTTTTCCTTTTGCTGAATTCCTAGGCCCTACCGGCCCATGTCGGGTACGTGACGAGCCTCCCCATCTGCTCGTCCTGCCAGGCCAACGAGGCCTAGACAAACAACTCGTCGATCACCGAGCCGTCGCGGACGATCATGATCGGCCGTCCCGTCTTGGTGTGATACTCCTTGGTGTGGTCTATTCCGAGATTGTGATAGAACGACGCGGCGGCGTCCGATGGCGAAATCGCATCATTGGCCGGCCCGGTCGCCTTGTCATCACTCTGGCCAATCACCTGGCCTCCCTTCCCCCCGCCGCCGGCCATCAGCATGGTCATGCAGCGAGGATAGTGGTCGCGCCCGCCGGGCGTGCTGCGGCTGTTGATCTTCGGCGTCCGGCCAAACTCACCGGTGACAAAGACCGCGGTCCGCTCAAGCAGCCCGCGCTGATCGAGATCTGTGAAGAGCGCCGCGAGCGCCTGGTCGAAGGGAGGCAGCAGCCTGTCCTTCAGACGCGGAAAATTGTCGCGGTGCGTGTCCCATCCGCCGGTCGAAACCGTGACGAACCGCACGCCACTCTCGACCAGGCGTGTCGCCAGCAGGCAACTCTGGCCAAATGGCGAATCGCCATAGGTCTCGGATCGGGCGGCCGGTTCCTTCGCGATGTCGAACGCCTCGCGGGCCTTCTTCGACGTGATCATCGAATAAGCCTGCTGGCTGAACTTGTCCAAGCCGTCCAGCAGCTGGTTGTCCTTCTCGATGCTCGAAAACGTCTTGTCGAGGTCCTTGAGCAATCCCTGGCGTTTCTCGACGTCGGTGATCGTCAGGCCATTGGCCAGCGCGATGCCACGCACCGAGAAGGGACGTCCTTTCTGGGGTGTCGAACCGGTATTGAGCGCCGCGTACTTGACGCCCAGGAATCCGGCTTTTTGACGCGTGTTGGGAATCGCCACGAATCCAGGCAAATCCACTGAGCCGGGGCGTTCCTTGCTGATCACCGCTCCGTAACCGGGATATTCCAGTGACGCCAGCGGGCGGGTCCCCGTGTTGACGTATTCCTGGCCCAGGGCGTGCGCTCCGAGCGTGTGGCTGACGCCCCGCAAGATCGAGTACTTGTCGGCACAGGCGGCCAGCTTCGGCAGGTGCTCGCTGATCTCGATCCCCTCGACATTCGTCTGAATCGGGTTGAACAGACCCCGGTATTCCTCGGGGGCGTTCGGCTTCAGATCGAACGTGTCCATGTGAGACGGACCGCCGGGCAGGTTGACGAAGATCGCCGAGGTCGCCTTTCCGGTCTGCACGGCTCCCTGGGCCGTCAGTTGGAGGTATTGGGAGAGTCCCAGTCCGGTGGCGCCGAGGGCGCCCACCTTGAGAAAGTCGCGTCGCTTCACGCCGTCGCAAGTCGCATGCACAGCCATGTCCAAGTGTCCTTTCCGTTCCCGTTCCTGGGAAAAGTCTCGTGTCTTGGATGTCCCGGTTGCTGGTCGAAGGACTTGGCGCCCTCGACCAGTAGGGTGATGTAATCAGCCTAGTGGTTGACGATGAATTCCTTGGTGTTGAGCAGCGCCCACAAAAGGTCTCGCAGTCCCTGCGTCGTGTCTTCGGAACACTCGACATAACTGCGAGAACGCCTCAGTTCCGCCTCAGTCGGATGACGACTCAGTGTCCGCAAGTAGGCCTGCCTGACGATCGAAGTGGCGTCCAGGTCCGCGACCTTTTCACCGGTCGGCTTCGGTTGAGGCCGATTACGGGCGGCCCTGGCCAGTTGTTGCTGCAGGTCCTTGACCTGGGCATTCAGAGCCTGGAACTGTTTCTTGTTGTTCGCCTCGCGGGCCGCCGCCAGCTTTTTGCGGACATTGCGGAGCTGCTTGGAGAGTTTCTGCATCGCCGGAGTGATGCGGGATCCCGTCCGGCGAGCCGGCTTGATCCCCAGTTCTCCGGTGATCTGGTTGATCCAGCCGTCCCGATTCGACGCGATCAATTGCAACGTGTCACTGTCGTTCTGCAGAAACACCGTCTGCAACAGGCTCGGCTCATTCGAGCGATCACAGTCGCAGTTGCTCTCGCGCGTCGAGCGTCCGAAGACGGCCAGGGCGTAACCAGGACCATTGCGACCGTTAAGACGCCGACCGGCACCGGCGATCGCGATCGCACGGCCCTCGACACCATTCTTCATCTCTCGTCCACGTTCGTCCGATGCGGTCGCCTGCTGGATGGCATCGTAGGCCACCTCGGCCGGCAGACGCCGGGGAACCGAGCGGCTGAAGTTGCGATCGTCCAAGCGATTCGTGGCATTCGGCTTCCAGGTCAATTGGTAGGTTCGGCTGCCTGTGATCTCGCGATGCAACCACTTGATGTCATAGTTGTTTTCGATGAACGCGCGAGAGAGATAATCAAGCAGAGCCTTGTTACTCGGCGGATTGGCCAGGCTGTGATCATCCGGCGGCTCCACGATGCCGACGTTGAAGTAGTTGGCCCAGACGCGATTCACAAAGGCCCGGGCGAACAACCGGTTGTCCTTTCGACGCAGCCACTCCATCAGCGGTGTGCGGATGTCTTCAAACTTCGTCAGGTCCACCTCCTCGTCACCGAGCAGCGTCGCCTTCGCAGCCGCGCGTCCACGATTGCGTCTCGACGCGGCCTGCACCAGTTGCTTCTGCCGCTTTTTCAGCTTCACGATCTGCTGCTCCGCCATCTTGATCTGCTTGGCGAGAGCCTCGGCCCGGTTGGGAGTCGCCTGAGCATCGGCCTTCAGTTTGGTGATCCGCTGCTGCAGTTTTTTCACCTGCTTGCGAAGGCCCTGGCCCGCCTTGCCGCCACCGTTTTTGGCGTTCGCCGCCTGGGGCGCGACCGTGTACACCTCCTGGAATGGCACCGTCTTACCGTCGTTGAGAGCATCGGCGATGGCTCGTCGCTGCTGCCCGCCCCGGACATTCCCCAATTCCAGAGCGGCGAGCATCTCGTTGTATTCAGTCCGAACCTTGGGGTTGATCCCGAAATTGACACCCGTGAAGAATCCCTGGAATTGGGCGAAGTCGTCCTTGGTCCACTGGTCAAATGGGTGCTTGTGGCACTGGGCACACTGGATGCGAATGCCCAGGAACGTATAGGCGAACCCGATGGCCCTCTCCTGGGGCTGGCGGAATGTACGACGGGCCCAGTAATGCGACAGCCCCTGGCGGTCGCCAAATTTCTGGTCACCCTCGGCACGGTACAGCGCACTCATCGACGTGCTGAACTGCTTGAAGTTTTCACCTCTGTTCCGGCTCCTGGCCAGCACGATGCCCTCAACCAGCTTGTCGTAGGGCACGTTCTTTTCCACGCGATCCTGCAGCCAGTCGTACCAGTCCTGGCTGGCCCGGCGCTTGCGAGACGGGACCACGTTGTTCAGCGCATCGTCATTGTTGCCGGTGAAGTCTGACAGTCGCGTGGCCCACCACGCCGCGTAAGCCGGCCGGGTCAGCAACTCGTCGACCTTTTTGCTGCGTTTCTGGGGATCTGTGTTCTCAAGAAACGCCTCGACCTCGGACGAGGTCGGCAGCGTGCCGATCAGGTCCAGAGACACTCGTCGCAAGTACTCCGCATCGCTGCTCAGGTCTGACGGGATGATGCCGAGTTTCTTGAGCTTCTCAACCACCAACCGGTCAATCTCGGTCGGTGTTTCCACCGACGGGTAGTGCTTGCCCACTCTGTCGCTGACCGGACGCATGACCGGAACAGGCACGACGCCATTGTCGTAGAAGGCCACCACGTGGGTGTCTCCCGGTTGGCCGCTCGTCAGCAGGCCTGACTGATTGATATCGGCCACCTGGTCGTCGTTGCTCTTGAAACGCGTCAGAGGCGTCACATCCTCGCGGGTTCCGTCGCTCCAGACGGCTACGGCCTTCAACTGCACCGTCTTGCCCGGTTGATGGAACACGAGTTCCGAAGGGGTGATTTCCAGGCGGACCATCTTCGGCGCGTCCTTGGACACCTCGGGCGCCCCCGCCTCAATCCACTTGTGCAGCAGTCGGTATTGCCAACTGCCGACCTTCATCCGCAAGCCACCCTCGTGAGGCACCGTCTCGGTCGGCTTCTCAAGCATCAGGCTTGCGGCGGGGTTCTTCACATCCGCGCGAGGATCCTCGCCGTCGGCCGCCTTGAGCAGTGCATCGTGGTCAAACTTGAAGTCGTATCCAAACAGTGACAGGCGAAAACCGCCTCGCCCCTGAAAGGAGCCGTGGCAGGCACGCCCGCTGCAACCGAGCTTGCCAAACAACGGCACGACATGACGCTGAAAGTCGGGAACCTCGGCGGCCGTCTTGCCGGCGAAACGCTCGGTGGCCGGCGGAGTCACCTTCGACGGCACCGTCTTCACGTTGTTGTTGGCCTCGGCCGTGGCGACCAGGCCACCGACGAGCAGTGCGGTCAGCAGATACCGTGTCATGGCTTCGACTTGTCCTTCGTTGTGACTGTCTTCTTGACCGTCGACTTGACGCGTGGCTTCTTCGAGGACTGTTGCGCCCTCGCACCAGCCGTCTTCCCCAGTTTTTTCGTCGGCGTTTTCACTGTGGACCTGGCTCGGTTGACCTTTCCTGGCTTCCCCTGGCCCCCGGGTCCCGTTTTTGTACCCGGCTTCGCCCCCGATTTCACCGGTACGGTCCTGGATCGAAACCGTTTGGATCTGTCCGCAGCAATTCTCGCGGTCCGCTTCAATCGTCGTAACTCTCGATCCGCTGCCGCGTCAAGATTCTGCAGGCTTTCCAGCTGCGATTCGATCCGCTCGATCCTGGCCCGCGAGCGTTTGATGTCGTTTTCGAGCATGTTGCGGCGGAGCGTGGCCCGTTTGCGGAGCGTCTCGCGAAGTCGGCTCTCCAGTTCCGGGTCGGCATCACTTTTCATCGCCTGGCGAGCCACCAGCAACCGGGCCTCCGACTCCAGCTTCCACAACGCTACCTGCATCTCGTAACGCTCGGGATTGCCGCGCTTGATCGGTTCGAGTCGTCGTACCGTCCGAGACAGTTCGCCAAGAGCCTTCTCGTAGGCCCCCTTTGTGCCCGACTTCTTCAAGCGGCCGATCAACTTGGCCAACTCTGGATGATGAGTCTTGGCAAAAGCCAATGCCCGTCTGCGTTGACGCTCATCCAACCTGACCGTGGTCAACGAGGCCCTCACAGCTGGCTTCGATGCTGGCTGACTGGTTTGAGTCGTCCTGCTGGGTTTGCCGGCCCGAGTGGTCGCCGACGGTTTCTGCGCCTGCACGGTGGCGACCAGCGTCAAGACCACAAAGAAGCTCCAGGTGGATCGCGTCATCACTCGATTCCTCCCTCCATCTCCGCGGCCAATCCCACCGCCAGCATCATCCACTCCGGGACGACCAGGTCGGTCTCGGCAACCACGGCTCCCGATTCTGCACCGCCAGACACGTCGTCCAGCGCACTGGGTGTTCCATCTGCCCAGGTCGACAGCAGCACATCTTCACCACCCGCGAATTCGACACGCGATGCAACAGGCGTGGGAGTCCTCCAGGCGAGACTCACAACCAGGACGAGCGCTACCACCGGCGACAGCAGAGTCAGCAGGTTGTGTTCACGTATCCTCCGAACAGGGGCCAACGACCTCTCGCCTGGTAGCGCCGATGGTCCGGAGGAGCCCACGGCCGAGATAATCACAACCGCATCAGCCACCGCCTCGCACGCCGCAAGCTCGCCGTCGGCCAGCCGGGCTTCGAAGGACTCGAGTTCGCCACCTTCGAGATCACCGGACACATAGGCGAAGGCCAGCCAAGCCAACTCTGCAGACGGCGTCTCAACTCCGGTGCCAGGCAAATCGCTTGTCAAAGAAGCCATCAGTCTCTCTCTTCCGTCAACCATCTTCGAGAGGTCTTGTCACATCCCGGTCGCCCAACCAACTCTCCAACTTGGCCAGGGCTGATCTCATCCGAGTCAGAACTGTCCCCAACGGGGCGCCCTCCTCCTCGGCGATCTCCCGAAACGTCTTCTCCTCGTAAATCCGCTTTCTGACTACCACTTGCTGTTCCACCGGCAGCTTCTCAATCACGGCCCTCACGCCCTCAATCGCCTCGCCCAGGCTTGCCAGTTCCTCCGGTGTCGCTGTCTCCTTGAAATGGCCCAGGGCCAGTTGCTTCAGCGTTCGATCCTGCCGCTGTCGTTTCCGCCCCGCCAGCATCGCTTCGTTGTAGGCCACCCGAAAGAGCCACCCTTTGTGCGTCTCGGGTCTCGCCGTATGCCCCGACTCCATCGCTTTCGCAAATGTCGCCTGCAGTGCCTCCTCGGCCGCGTCCGGATCCCTGGTGACTCCCAGCAAAAACGCACGCAGCGCGCCCCCGTGTTCGAGAAACCACTCGGCGACATCTTCGGGATCAATGCGCTTTCCATCTCGCGACGACAAACGACTCACCCTGTTTCCATCGCCCAGCCCCTTACCGATGCGCCCCGATGCCGCCTTATTTGCATCAACCCACCAATTCTGCCCCTCGACAGTCTCCCCAACTAGCGGGTCAGCCCCGGGTCAGTGCTCTTGTCCGTAAGATGGTTGAGTTGGATGTTGAATGTCCCACGTCGTTCGGCGACGTGGGCAAATTGATGGCCTGACGGGTGCCACGCCGGATAGTCATCTCGTTCCGGATGGTGTGTGAGTCGCCTCGGATTCGAACCATCAATCTCCATCACGTAGACCTCCCGATTGCCATCTCGATTGGAGACAAACAGGATGCGTCGTCCGTCGGGCGAGATCCTGGGTCTCAGATCCTGGGCACGATGCCGCGTGAGCCGCTTGATGCCGGTCCCGTCGACGGCTGACGCCGAGTAGATCTCGTAGTTTCCATCCCGCGTCGATCCAAACACGACCGTGCGACCGTCAGGCGTCACACTCGGCCAATTGCAGATTCCCGGCTGGTCGACGATGACCTTACGGTTCCTGGCCTTCAGATCGCACGAGAAGACTTTTTGCCGTCCTCCTTCGGCAAACACATACAACACCCGCTTGGCATCGGGTGTGAAGGCCGGGCTTCTCATCCCCGAGAATCCCGCCGCGGGGGGAATCTCGGCCAGCACCATCTCACGGGTGTCCTCGATGACCATCCCCACGCTGGCCGCCGTTCGGCTCTGCAGAAAGGCCAGGTATCGTCCTCCGGCGGACACGGCCGGCTCCAACTCGGACCTGGTTTCGTCCTTGTGCACAGGCTCTTGCCGCCCGGTCTTGAGATCCAGGCGGACCAGTTGCAATTGCTCGGGACGGACCTGTACCACGAAGAGCAACTGACCGGCATCCACGAACACGGGATCCCGCTTGTAACGATTGTCTACGGTCAGGACGTTGTTGGTGGCCTTGTCCGGATTGTCCAGGTTCTGGGCCAGGAGCAAGCCCCCGGACCAGAGGCTGAACGACACGGCGACACCCAGCAGGGCCGGCCGCCTGCTCCTCGCATCGCAGATCCTGAAGCAGATCCTACAGCAATTCATCAATCACCGTTCCACCGGGCAGCACGTTGAGTTCCGCTCGGTCCTGTGTTCCCATCCCCGCCAGTTCGGTAATCGTGGTACCGACCATCAGCGGCGTGACAGGGGCTGTCAGCGGATGTTCGCCCAATTTGTCACTCTCACCAACGGTTCCTCCGACCGGCACACCGGCCCCGGACCAGAGTGAAAAATAGCATTGTGGCCAGTGATCCCGCGCGGCCCGCGGGTTGATCTTGGGCGTCCTCCCGAATTCACTCATCACGACAACGAGCGTGTCGTCGAGCAGACCTCGCTCCTCGAGGTCACGCATCAGTTCCGGGAGCACTCGGTCCAACAACGGCCCGTGCCGGTCGGTGAGCATCTCGAAGTTATAGATGTGAGTGTCCCAGCCGAAGTCAAAGTTGGGGGTGATCGCCTCGACCGTCTGGCTCCAGTTGAGTTGGACGTACGGAACGCGGGCCTCGATCAACCGCCTCGCGACCAGGGCACTCTGGCCAAAGTGAGTAAAGCCGTACCGCTGCCTCGTCGCGTCGCTCTCACGTGTCACGTCAAACGCCTCGCGAGCCGACGGATGGGACAGCAATCCGTAGGCCATCTGGTAAGTCCGCTCCCAGTCCTCGATGCCGGCCGCCTCGAGCCGACGTCGCCCGGCATCGATCTGTCGGAGCAGTATCCGGCGATCCGAGATCCGGCCTGGAGTGATCCCGTCGAGTAGGTCCAGGGCGGGCAGATCAACCGAGCCGTCATCCTGCACCTCCACCTGGAAGGGGTCCCAGGCCTTGCCGAAGGTCCCACCTCCATAGCCTTCGACGATCCGCACACTGTCCTGGATGATTCCGCGGCCGACCGACAGGAACGGAGGCAGTTCGCCGTCACGCCCCCTGTGACGAGCGACGATCGCACCGAAGTTGGGCTGCACCGGCCCTGGTTTTTCATGAAACCCGGTCAGTGCCACCGTGCCTCCGTCGGGGTGTCCGGGTTGCGTGGAAACGTGCGAGCGAACGAGGGCAAACCGGTCGCTGATAGTGGCCAACCGCGGCAGCAGGTCGGTAAACCGGACACCGGGGGTCCTGGTGGCAATCGTCGAAAACGGGCCACGGTATTCGGCTGGCGCCAGCGGCTTGGGATCAAAGGTGTCCAGATGCGAGGGTGCCCCCCACAACCAGACGACCAGCACCGACTTGGCTCGCGGCCCACGCCCGCCGGTTTTCCCGATCGCCTGTGCGCCACACCCCATCGCCAGGGGCAACGACGCCCCCAGTTTCAAGAACGAGCGACGCGACGGGCCGCCGCAGGTCCTTGACGCGAATTGGCCAACATTGAGCATGTCCTCCAGTCTCTCACAGCCCACCACTCCACTCAACCTCCGCTCAACTCCCCGCTGTCGGGACGCCCGGCCCTGTGAGAGTGGACCTCGATTCAGACGGCAACCGGAAGTCAGAGTTGAGGGGGCCGAGACGCCGCAGATATAGTGGTTGGGAGAGTCACCGTTCCCCACCACGTGGCACCTGCCTTCCCGTGATGATTCAACGCCGCGCCCTGAGCTCCGTCCTCGCCACATGCCTTTTGGCCTGCCCGTCGGCGATGTGTGCCGAGATTCTCAAACCGCCCGGGGTCAACATGCGGCAAGCGGTTTCGTTGCGCGTGCACCCGATGACAATCCGGCTGGGCGGCCACAATCGCCTGCAGCAGGTGCAGGTGACTGCCACCGATACGTCGGGAATGGCCTTCGACGTGACGCATCGCTGCACCATGTCCCTCACCTCCCAAGGCCCCGCACTCCTTGAGAACACCGTGCTCCGGGCGCTTTCCGACGGCAACACCAGCCTGACGGTGCGTCTCGGACGGGTGTCCGTCACCGTCCCGGTTGAGGTGGTCGGACGGGACCAGCTTCCGCCGATCCATTTCCAGAACGACATCATGCCGGTGCTCTCCAAGCTCGGATGCAACAGTGGCGGATGTCACGGAAAGCAGAGCGGCCAGAATGGATTCAAGCTGAGTGTGTTCGGCTTCGACCCGGCGGCCGATTACAACGCGCTCGTTAAGGAGGCCCGTGGTCGCCGGATCTCGTTGTCGTCCCCGGTCGAGAGCCTCCTGGTGGCCAAGGCGAGCAACACGATCGCCCATGGAGGCGGCGCCCGGACTGCCGCAGGATCCGAGGATCACCAGCTGCTGGCGAACTGGATCGCCCAGGGTGCGCCGCTGGGCGACAACCAGGCTCCACGTGTCACGTCAATTCGAGTCTCTCCCGAGCAACGGGTCCTTGGCACCGCCGACGAGCAGCAGCTCCTCGTTACGGCCGTTTACTCCGACGGCAGCACGCGCGACGTCACGACGTCGGCCGCCTACACCAGCAACGCGACGCTCGTGGCCGACCTCGAAGGCGCGGGCCGTATCCACAGCGGCCAGGTTCCCGGTGAAGCCGCCGTCACGGTCAACTACATGGGCCACGTCACTGCCGCGCGGATCACGGTGCCGCGCCCCGGCGGCCCCGGTGCTTACCCCACGCTCGCCACCAACAACCGCATCGACGAACTGGTCTGGGCCAAGCTCCAGCGGATGGGAATTCTCCCCTCCGAAGTCGCCGGTGACGCGGTGTTTCTGCGCCGCCTGCACCTCGATGTGCTCGGCACACTGCCCACTCCCGCTGAGGTCCGCGCGTTTATCACCGACAAGAGCCCCGAACGCCGTGACCGGGCCATCCGCGAAGTGCTCAAGCGGCCACAGTTGGCCGATTACTGGGCGCAGAAATGGGGCGACGTGCTGCTGGCCGATCGCGACACGCTCGGCGAGCGTGGTGCCTACGAATTCCACCGTTGGCTCAGAACACAGATCCTGACAAACCGTCCCTACGACAAGTGGGTCCGTGAACTGTTGACCGCCACCGGCAACTCGGGCCGCTATGGACCGGTCAATTTCTACCGCGCCGCCCGCACACCGATCGAATTGACACGCAGCGTCAGCCAGGCCTTTCTGGGCATCCGCATGGACTGTGCCCAATGCCACCACCACCCCTTCGAGAAATGGGGGCAGGATGATTTTTATGGCATGGCCGGGTTTTTCCAGGGACTCAAACACACCTCGCTCGGAACTGGGCGAGAACTGGTTTACCACGCCGGTTACCAGCCGACCCGTATCCCCCTGGTCAACCAGCTGGTCCTGCCGCGGCCCCCCGGTGGGGCGAGCGTCAACGACTTCGGAGGCGCCGATCCGAGAGTGAAACTCGCCGACTGGGTCACCTCGCCCGACAACCCCTACTTCGCCCGGCTCGCCGCCAACCGGATCTGGAAGCAATTCACCGGCCGCGGGCTGGTCGAGCCCGAGGACGACTTCCGTTCGACCAACCCGGCCACCAACCCGGCACTGCTCGACCATCTTGCCGAAACGCTCGTCACCAGAAAATTCCGGCTCAGGGAGCTGATGCACCACATTCTCTCCTCACGCGTTTACCAGCTCTCGAGCGTCCCCAACGCGACCAATGTCCAGGACGAGCAGAGCTACTCACACCGCATCGTGAAACGGCTGCCAGCCGCCGTGCTGCTGGATGCGATCAGCGAGGTGACCGGCACGCCCGAGTCTTTCACGGGCATGCCACGAGGCACGCGGGCCACCCAGTTGTGGGACAACCGCTTGCCAAGCTACTTCCTGGACACGTTTGGGCGGTCAGAACGGGAATCGCCCTGCGAGTGTGGCAGTTCGACCGAGCCAACCATGGCACAGACCCTGCACCTGATGAATGCTCCCGAGATTGATGCCAAGATCACCGCGGCAGGCAGCCGCGTCGACAGGCTGATCGCTCGCAAGGCGTCACCCCGAGACATCGTCGACGACCTCTGCCTCGCCGCTCTCGGACGCTCCCCATTGCCTCGTGAAATCCGGGCCGCCGAAAAGCTCTTTGCCAGCAGCCCACCTCGCGAGGCGGCCGAAGATTTCCTATGGGCACTGCTCAATTCCTACGACTTCCTGTTTGTGCACTGACCGGACTCATCCAGACGACTCCCGGACCGGACTTCCTCGAAAGACACCGTGTCACGGCGAGCCGACCTCTCAAAGGACCATGGCGATGACATCAACCACCAACAGGCACCGCGTCAGGCGTTCCACATACTGCGATGGCCTCGATCGACGGGAAATGCTGACCGTCGGCGGCCTCGGTGGGCTGGGCCTCGCCGAGCTGATGTGGATGCAGGAGTCCTTTGCCAAGTCGAAGGGCAAGCCGGTTCGCGACATCAACTGCATCTTCCTGTTTGCTCTCGGCGGCCAGCCGCACCAGGACATGTGGGATGTGAAGCCAGAGGCGCCGGCCGAGATCCGTGGCGACTTTCAGCCGATCGACACGAAGACACCCGGCATCCAGATTTCTGACGTCCTCCCCGGTGTCGCCACCGTGACCGACAAGCTGGCGATCATGCGGAGTGTGACCCACGTCGACAGCGACCACGGCCGCGGCTACCACGTGATGATGACGGGCAAGCGCCCCGGTGCTGGCGACTTCAACGGCAACCAGAACAACAACCACCATCCCTGCCTCGGCTCGATGATCGCCCATCTCGGCAAACCGGGCGAGCTGCCGCCTTACATCTCGGTGCCCAACTTCCTCAACAGCGGCGGCCCATCGTTCCTGGGTCCCAGCTTCGGCCCATTCGTGATCGAAGCAGACCCGGCCGCACCCGACTTTTCGGTGCGAGACATCACGCTCCCGACCTCCGTGTCGACCAACCGCAATGCCAGGCGGCAGGCCGTGCTGTCCGAGATCAACCGGTTCGAGCGGCAGGCCGAGACCGTGGGACGAAGCGTCCGGTCGCTGGACACCTTCTACCAGAAGGCCTCCGGCCTGATGACCTCGCGCAAAGCCAAGGAGGCCTTCGACATTCACCGTGAGACCGACAAGACTCGAGCGAGCTACGGCATGACATCGGTCGGACAGTGTTGCCTGCTGGCACGACGGCTGGTTGAGGCGGGCTGCCGATTCGTGGCGATCGAGAACGGTCACTGGGACACGCACAGGAAAAACACCTACAGCCTGCAGGACTTGCTGTGTCCCTCGTTCGACAAGGCCGTCCCAGCCCTGCTCAACGATCTCGACGATCGCGGCATGCTCGACGACACGCTCGTGATTATCTCGACCGAATTCGGCCGGACGCCGCGGATCAACCAGTTGGCCGGTCGCGATCACTGGCCCAACGTCTTCTCCATCGCGATGGCCGGTGGCGGAGTCAAAGGCGGTCAGGTGATCGGTGCGAGCGACCGGCAGGCGGCCGGAGTGGCCGATCGACCGATCACTCCCGGCGACGTCACCGCCACCGTGCTCGACCTGATGGGGATCAACCCTCACCAGATCCTGCACACCCCGCTTGGGCGTCCGATTCCGCTCGTGGACGACGGCCGACCGATCACCGAATTGACCTGAGACGCGGACTCACACCAGGCCCCACCGACAAAGCCAGACCAGACCACGCTGGGCCGGGCCGACTGACCACGAACCTCGCCAACTCCCGTATCTCCCAACCGGATCCTCCCACCGTGACTCGACCTCACCGGATCACATGCCTGGCGCTGGGCGTCGCGGTCTCGCTGCTGACAGCCCCGCACGCTGTCGCACAACCGAAGCCGGGCTACAGCCCCTCGAGCACCCACATTTTCCCGGCCGGCGGCCAGCGTGGCACAACGGTTCAAGTGCGAGTCGGAACCGAGTGCACTCCGGGAGGCACAGAATTCCTCGTATACGGACAGGGCGTCCAGGCCGGGGCCCGGCTCGACACCCGTCTGCCCCGTCACCTCGGCGAACCGGATCCGCGGCGGAAGCCCACCGAGGTTCCGATCACCTATCCTCGCGAGTGGAAGCAGGAAATCCGAATCGCCGACGACGCGCCGCTCGGGCAAGCACTGTGGCGTATCAGTTGTGCCCAGGGCGGCACCGCGACGCGCCCATTCCTGGTCGGCGATCTTCCCGAACACATCGAACGGGAATCCAACTCGACGCCGTCCCGCGCCGAGCCACTGAAACTGCCTGTCACGCTGAATGGGCAGATTTACGGCGAGCGGGATGTTGACTTCTTCCGGGTGCCACTTCGTGCCAACGACGTGCTCGTCTGTGACGTGATGGCCGGACGCATCGGCAGCCGCCTCGACCCCATCATCCAGTTGCTCGACCCCAGCGGCGTTCCGGTCGAGCCCCAGGAGATTCGTGTCGGGCAGGACCCCGTCCTGGCTGTCCGGGCCCCTCGCAACGGAGACTACCTGCTGCGTGTCGCCAACATCACGTTTCACGGCAATGCGGCGTGCGTCTACCGGATCACGCTGTCGACCCAGCCGATGGTGGTCGCCGCCTTCCCGAATGCCGGCCAGGCGGGCACGACATCCCCGGTCCTCTTGCACACGATGACCGGCATCCCGGGGCCGTTTCAGAGCACCTCACAGGACATCGCCTGGCCCAGGAACGCCAGAACGATATCTCCGTGGGGCAACCGTGGACCGCAACTTCTTGTGCAGCCGGGTCCGCAGCGGGCGGAACAGGAGCCCAACAACAAACCGATGGCGGCGGAACCGCTGGCCGTGGGAACCACGGTGCATGGCAAGTTGGGCCGCGCCACGGATGTGGACATCTTCCGCTTCGAAGCCAGCCAGGGCCAGAGAATCCTGTTCAACGCCCGCGCGGCCGCGCCCGGACTTCCGACACTGCCGCGACTCAGGATCCTCGACGCCTCGGGCAAGCCTGTCGCCAGTGCTTCGGCTGTCGATTCGCCCGACCGGGAGGCAAGGCTCGACTGGCAAGCTCCCACCGAGGGGACCTACCTGGCCGAAGTCCGCGACCTGCGTTTCGGATCACGCGGCGGAAACGACTTCGTCTATCACCTCGACATCCTGGAATCCCAACCCGGATTCTCACTCCACGCCGACACCGACGCGCTCAACCTCATGCAGGGACAATCCTCCAGTCTCCCGCTTCGGGTCCAGAGATCCGGTGGCTTTGACGGCGAAATCACGATCACCGTGTCCGGACTGCCTGACGGCGTTCGAGTGACACCCGGCAGTGTCCCGGCCAAGGCCAACGCCGTGACACTCAAGTTCGAGGCCACCAAAGACACAGCCTCCCGCCCCTTTCCCCTGACCATCACCGGGACCGCAAGCCTCGGCGGTGACAAACCACTGCACCTCAAAAGCCAACTCTCCGCACGACACCTCGGCCGCGACAGCGAGGGGGTGGCGGTGGTCTCCCCGACCTCCGACCGGTTCCACCTCACCGTGTGTCACTCGCCGGTCTTCCGGTTGTTCTGCAACGAGGCTTACATGTACGCCCACCGGGGCACGGTGTACCGGTACGCCATGGAAGTCGAGCGGATCGGTGGGTTCAATGAGCCGATCACCGTTCAGATCGGTGATCGGCAAAATCGAGATCTCGACGGGATCCAGATGATTCCGTTCGTGATTCCTCCGAACCAGACTGACGGCTTCCTGCCGATCTACCTGCCGGAGACGATGCACATCAACATCCAGTCTCAATCTCAGCTCTACTCCCAGGCCTACGCGAAATTCACCGACAAGCATGGCCACCAGCAGTCGGTGCTCGTGCTTTCCGAAAAACGTAACATGATCCGAACGCGGCCACCGGTCGTAAAAATGTTCGCGGTCGATGAGACGATCAGCGGGCGACCGGGTGAGTCGGTGGTGTGCCGGTTGAGACTGGAACGCACGACGAACTTCCCCGGCGGAATGACCGTCAGATTGCATGCGGTGGAGAGCGACGAGGGTGATCGGAATGCGGAAGCAACTCACGGCTTCCAGGTGGCTGACACACGTTTCACCGCCGGATCTCTGGAAACCAGCGCACGCGTGACCCTGCCGCGGGCCGCCTCCACGTCGAAACCACTGACACTGGTCTTCCGCGCCACCGGCCGGATGCCCGACGGAACCGAGGCGATCACCGAAAGCCGAGTTCGGTTTCTGCCCGGTCGCTAGTAGCGGCACGTCCTCGGACACGGGAGTCCACCCCAGATGGCCCGCCGATTTCTGCATGCGATGACTGGCGGCTACCAACGGCTCTAAACCGGTGGATGGTCTCTCTCGATTGCAACAGCCACCCGGCGCGGTAGGCTGCTCCCGTCTCTGCAACTCCCCTCAAACGAGGTTGTCATATCGTGATCGCCATCATCGCACCGTCTCGGCCCACAATCCTGCTTGCATGGGCCATGATCGGCTGGTTCTGTGCCCCGATTCCGCTGGCGGCCAAAGACAAGCTGTTTCTCTCGAAGCAACCGGCCCCCGCCGGGATCGTGGCGTTTGTTGAAGGGCCGGCGTGGCATCCCAGCGGCAACGTCTACTTCTCCGATGGCGGCAACAACCGGATCATGCGCCGTGACCGCACCGGTGCGGTGAGCGTGTTCAGACAGCCATCGGGCGCCGCCAACGGCCTCCTGTTTGATTTCCAGGGACGATTGCTGGCCTGCGAAGGGCCGGGAGTCGGAGGACACCGGCGGGGGACGAGGACAGAGAAAGACGGCACGATCACCGTTCTGACAGACAACTACAAGGGCAAAAAATACGCCGGGCCCAATGACCTGACGATCGACTCCCAGGGGCGGATCTACTTCACCGACCCCCGCTACGGCTCGCGCAAGAGCATGGAGATCCTTGATCAAGACGGGAGGCCGGTCGAGGGTGTTTATCGGATCGACCCGGACGGTTCGGTCACCCAGGTACTCACCCACGAAGTCGATCGCCCCAACGGCATCCACATCACGCCCGACGACAAGTACCTCTATGTCGTCGATAACAACAACAACACGCCCGGGGTCACGCGTCCTGTCTGGAGATTCACGCTCGACAAGATGGGCAATGTCGTCGCCGGCAGTCGCAAAAAACTGCACGACTTCGGCCGTGGCCGTGGCGGCGATGGCATGGCCCTGGATGTGGAGGGCCGACTCTACGTCACAGCGGGCCGCACCGTACCGAGCCCTCCCAACGAGACCACCGAGGTGCCAGGAGGCGTCTACGTGATCTCACCAAAGGGCAAGGTCGTCGGGTTCATACCCGTCCAGGAGGACCAGGTCACCAACTGCACGTTTGGTGGCAAGGACCTCAAGACACTATATATCACCTCCGGTCACACGCTCTGGAGTGTCCCAACCACAACCGCCGGGTTCGTTCCTTGGCTCAGTCACCAGTCGCGCTGAACTCCCCTGTAGGTCTCGGTGTCCATGTCTAACGATTCTCCCCTGTTGACATACGACGAGGCCGCGGAGTTCCTTGAGATCACGGTCGAGGAACTCCGCCTGCTCCGCTCGGCAAACCACATCCAGGACAGGGCCGTCGAAGGTCGCTGGATGTTTGACATGGCAGACGTCGAAGGACTCTGGAATCTCGTCCATCCCGATTCACCACCTCCCAGCTCGATCACACCACCTCCCAGCTCGATCACACCAGATTCCGCTGAGACACCCGTTGACGAGGAACCAGACACGTCCGCTGGTGCTGACACGCCATCGAAATATGAACCG
>MDTE01040964.1_pt1 | contig 52459 bp, 34 predicted proteins | sample 811231 | NCBI WGS metagenome assembly MDTE01 (sample SAMN05326651, study PRJNA326480) | marine metagenome | isolation source: seawater | place: Indian Ocean: Red Sea | collected 2010 | reverse complement strand
TCGCGCGCGTCGTCGATCGAGGCGTCTCCGCGCGCGCGCCGATCGCGAGAAAAAGCACGCGCGCGTCGTTCAAGACGCGCGCGATGACGCGCGCGCGCAGCGGCGCGTCCGACGCGACGGTTCATTCGTCTCGCGCGGCATCTCCTTCGAAGACGACGGCGACGCCGCGTCGCGCGCGCGGATCGCGCGCGTCCGCGCGCGTCGACCCACGCGCGAACGCGGTGACGCGCGCGTCGTCTGTCGCGTCGGCGGAGTCCGAGTCGAGCTCGAACGGTGGAAACACGACGCTCGCGCTCGCGGGCGTCGTCGCCGTCGGCGCGGTGACGGCGACGCACGCGGCGGGCGACGCGACGGTGCGCGTCCTCGGCTCGGCGATTTTGGGATCGTTATTGGCGCTCGTGGGGTATAAGAAGAAATCGCTCGACGCGAGCGGGGCGTTGGCGGCGATCGGGGTCGGGTTCGGTTCGATTTACGCCGACGCGCGATTCGGCGCCGCGCTCGCGTCCTTCTTCTTCACGTCGAGCGCGGTGACGCGCGTGCGCGCGGACGTGAAGAAAAAGGTGGAGGAGGATTATAAGGTGGGCGGTGGACGAAACGCCGTGCAAGTGTTCGCGAACGGATTCGTGCCGACGATGATCGCGTTGGCGTTCGAGTTCGGCGGCGGCGCGTTTGGGTCGTCGAGCGCGTTGGCGAGCGCGTATCTGGCGTATTACGCGTGCTGTGGAGGAGACACGTGGGCGAGCGAGTTGGGCGTCTTGTCGAAGAGTAAACCGCGTTTGATCACGAATTGGGCGCGCGAGGTGACGCCGGGCACGAACGGTGGCGTCACGGCGTTGGGATGGGCGTCGAGCGCGAGCGGAGGCGCCGTCGTCGGCGCGGCGTTCCACGTCGGTCAAACTGCGCTTCGTGCGTTCGCCTCCGACGGTCTCGTCGCGCACGAGCCGTCCAACGCGCTCGTCGTCATCGGTTTCAGCGCCTTGGCTGGCGTCTTCGGCTCTCTCGTGGACAGCGTCCTCGGCGCGACGATTCAGTTTTCCGGTTATTGCGAAGAGCGCAAACGCGTCGTGAGCAAACCGGGACCGACGGTGACGCGCATCAGCGGTTTGGAGGTTCTGAGCAACAGCATGGTCAACCTAGTCTCCGGAATCATCACCGCCGTCGTCGCCTACGCCTTAGCCCCGTTGTAATCGTAATCGCGCGCGCGCGCGCTTTGACGTCCCGCGCGTTCATCTTTTTCCCGCCTCACATCTGCCCTCGAACCGTTCGCGATGTTCCCACCGCGTCCCGGTCAGTGCGCGTACGTCATCGACGGCGCGCACACCGAGTTCCTCGTCACCGAATACACCGATCGTCTCTTCATCGTCGTCACGCAGATCGGCAAGCTCGGAACCGTGTTTCATCTCTCGCGGAGTCAGACGGCCGAGCTCTCGCGCGCGCTCGCCGTCGACGGCGTGAACGACCTCGCGGACGACGCGTTATCGTCCATGGACGCCGTCGTCGCGCGCACGCTCATCGGAAGACGAGACGACGAGACGCTTCGCGCGTGTGCGAGACGCATCGGGGAGGTGTTGTTCTCAAAGGGATACGAAAAGTGCGCGCGTCGACGCGCGCGACGGAACGTTTTATTTCATCTCGACGACGACGGACGCGTCGGCGAACTCGGTGACTGACGGGCGGTGATTTCGTGCATCGTTGTAGGCCGGTTTTGTGCGCGTTGGGTCTGCGACCGACGGCGAGTGTAGAGGCGAAGCGAGCCGTCGCGTCGCTCGCCGCGGAACGCGCGGCGGAGTTGATTCTCGCTGGGGCGTGTTGACGCGCGAAAAATTAGAGTAGAGTAGAGTAGAACGTTACAACTGTAGATTCTAGTAGCATACAAACGACCGCTTATCGATTAGAGTTCGTCCTTGACGGACTTTTCCGCGGGTTGCGCGACGAACGCGGCGCACTCGCCCTCCGTCTCCCCGCTCGCCGCGCACGCTCGTGCCTTTGCGTCTCGTTCCTTGGCCTGCTTAAGCTTTTCATCCAGATTCGAGTAATCTTTCGTCTCCGTCTGTTTCATCGTCATGTTCGTCCCATCCGAGTGCACGTTGACGTCGAGATCAGTGTCGTGCTTCATGTCAAAGTCGTCCACCGTCGTGTTGAGCAAGCTGTCCACGTCCACATCGATGCCCTCGTTCATGACGTGTTCCTTGAACTGTTCACCCTTCTCTTTTTGCAGACGCCTCTTTTTCTCCGCGCCCGTCTCCTGTTCATCCGCGCCCGAATCTCTGAGTATCTGCGCGATTTCTTCCTCGCCCATGAGTTGCGCGAGCTTGGGCGCGGTGAGTCCCAGATCCATGAGATGATTCTTCTGCACGTAATTCACGACCGCCCCGGCCTCGACTAGAATCTTCACGCACTCCACGCACTTCGACAGCACCGAACGCATGAGCACCGAGTACCCGAGCGAATCCATCTCGTTTACGTTTGCGCCGTAATCGAGCAACATGTCCAACGCCTTGGCGTTGCCTAAATACGCCGCCTTCATGATCGGCACCATGTGTCTCGTCTCCCCCAGTTTCTGACATTTTTCGCGCAGATTCGGTTTCCATCGAAGCAAATCCTCGAGCTCCTCCATGTCATCGTCGTCGATGGCCTCGTGTATGGAACCGACGGCGCTCTCGCCTTGGCCCAACTCGGGATCGTACGGCTTAAATTCCTCCTCCTCCTCGGCGGGTTTCTTCACCGCCTTCTTCATCGATTTCTTCCTACGCTTCACACGCGTCGGTTTCGTCCCTTCGTCGCCCTCCGCGGCGGTCCCCGCGCCCGCGTCCGTCGCCGTCGGTTCCCTCATCGCGTCGCCGTCGTCCCCGCGCGTCGCCGTCGCCGCGGAATCCACCTCCGTCGCCCGCACCGTCGGCGTCCCGACCACCGCGAGCGCGACGAGCGCGACCAAAACGACCATCACCATCCGCGCGACGACGCCTCGCGACCGTCGAACGGGGCATCGCGCCATCGCGTCGGATTCGGATTCGGATCGCGATCCGATTCGTCCCTCCGCCCGTCGCGCGCGCCCGCGCCCGTCGCGCGTTCGATCGACGCCGACGCCGACGCCGACGCCGACGCGCGACCTCTTCCCTCTCGACTCGCGTCGACCCGCGCGCGCGTCGGACTCTCGCGCGTCGGACTCTCGAGCGTCACTCGCCCGCTCGACATCGTTTTTCAATGTCGTCACCGATGACGTCGAGCGCGCGCGCGACGACGCCCTCTCGTCCGATCGAGCGGTCGTCCCGTCGCGGTCGACCGAGACGAGCGCTCGCGAGCGGTGACTCGAGGACGTCGTCGTCGGACGTCGTCGTCATCGGCGCGGGACTCGGTGGGTTGTGCGCGGGCGCGCTGGTGGCGAAATCTGGATTAAAAGTCACCGTTTTGGAGTCGCACGTCGTTCCGGGAGGCGCCGCGCACGCGTGGGAGCGAGATGGGTACACGTTTGAGTCCGGGCCTTCGTTGTACAGCGGCCTCGGGAAGCGACCGACGACGAATCCGTGTGGACAGGTGTTGCACGCGATCGACGAGGACGTCGAGTGCGCGGAATATAACACGTGGATGTGTCATCTTCCCGAGGGAACGTTTCTGACGGAGATTGGAAACGATCAGTTTTTGGAGTGTTTGCGGGAATACGTGGATGAGGACGCGGTGGAGGAGTGGAGACGTTTGAAGACGCTGATGGAACCGCTCGCGACGGCGTCGGCGGCGTTACCGCCGGCGGCGGTTCGAAGCGACGCGTTCGGGGCGTACACGCTCGCGAGATTCGTCCCGGGATTGGTTCGTTCGGCGCCGTACATTCCGAAAATCATGGCGCCGTATTCAAAGTTTATGGATGAGAACGACATTCGACACCCGTTCATTCGCAACTACATGGAGATGTTGTGTTTTCTTCTGAGCGGCGCGCCGGCGAGCGGGACGATGGCGGCGGAGATCGGGTACATGTTCGACGATTGGTACAAACCGAACTCGATGTTGGAGTTCCCCAAGGGTGGGTCCGGGGCAATCGTCGACGCGCTCGTGCGAGGGGTGGAAAAATTCGGAGGCGAGTTGCGTCTCGGCACGCACGTGGAAGAAATTCTAGTCGAGGGCGAAGGGGACGAGAAACGCGCCGTCGGCGTGCGCGCGCGAGGCGGTGAAACGTTCATGGCGTCGAAAGCCGTCATCTCGAACGCGACGCTGTGGGACACAGTGCCCATGTTACCGCGAGACGCGATGCCGCGAGAGTGGATCGACGAGGCGACGTCCACCGCCATGTGCGAATCCTTCATGCACTTGCACCTCGGCATCGACGCCGCGGATCTGCCGGACGATTTAGAGATTCATCACATTTACGTCGAGGATTGGAATCGAGGCGTCACCGCGGAACAAAACATGGTGCTCATCAGCATTCCGAGCGTTTTGGATCCGTCCATGGCGCCGGCGGGCAAACACGTCATTCACGCGTACACGCCCGGAAACGAACCTCTGGACATTTGGGACGGCTTGGACAGGAACTCCGACGAGTACAAGGCGCTCAAGGAGGAACGTTCGCGCGTGTTGTGGCGAGCGGTGGAAAAGGTGATCCCAGACGTGCGTCAACGCGCCGAGATCACCATGGTGGGCACTCCGGTGACGCAACAAAGATTTTTGCGGCGCGCACGAGGAACGTACGGGGGCACGGGGTGGATCTCTGAGGATCAGGACACGATTCCCATCACGAGCGCGTCCACCCCGCTCGATGGGTTCCTCGTCATCGGCGATAGTAATTTCCCGGGACCGGGCGTGCCCGCGGTCGCCGCGGGGGGCTGGTCGGCGGCGAACGAGCTCATCGGTCCGCGACAAACAGCCGCGTTGTTGGACAAGGTGTGTCCGCCGGGAACGTCCAAGTGAGTGATAGTGAGTGATTTTTTATTAATTTAAATAGGTCGTACACGTGTCGTATTAAATAAATGTTCGACGGCGTGGCGTGTAATGCTAATCGGTTTCGTCGTCGCGCGCTCGCGCTACGCCGCCGGAGGCACGTCGTCGCCGTCGTCTGAGTCGTCGGCCCCGATTATCGCCTCCTTGGCTCCACCGTGCGAGGCATGTCTGGCACCCTTTCCACTGTGTTTCTCTTTGTGTTTACGGATCGCTCTCGCGACGATATCCGCGCACGAATCGATCGTCGCGTACAAGTTTTCCGCCGCCTCGTCGGCGTGCAGCGTCGTCCCTCTCGTCATCAAAACCGTCACCTCCGTCTTGTGTTCGTGTCCACCGCGCGAGTCCTCACCACCTCTCGCACTACATCTCACGTTAACCTCTCGAATCTCTCTCGGATCGATGTGCGAACACGCCTTGCCGAGTTTCGCCCGACAGTACTCGTCGATCGCCGGCGTGATCTCCAGGTGCAACCCCTGCACGAGCATCTTCACGTCCCCTCCGCCCCCGGCGGCGACGCGAACCCGCGCGCGCCTCCCCGCGCGCGTCACCGAAGAATGCGTATTTTTCCGCGCGCGTCCACCGCTCGCGCTCGCGCGAATCACCCTCGCGCGCGCCATCATCGCCGTCGTCATCGTCCCGATCGTAACCGTCGAGCTCGATCCAATCGATTCGTCGCGCGTCCCCTCGTCGTCTCCTTCCCCCGTTTCTCACCGGTGCGAACCGATCGATCGATGCGAACAATTTCCCACGGTTTTCCACGGTCGTTCGCGGCTCGCGAACGCCCTCGCGCGTCGCTGTGACGACGCCGACGGCGTCCGATCGCGCGCTGACGCGGATCCGCGCATCGGCCCCGTCCCGCGTGTCGAACGAAAGTTTATTTATGGTCATCACTCTCGGTCGTGAGGTACGTACACTATGGTTTCGTAAAGCCATGTACCCTTCCCGCGCGTATACACCGGTCGGTGATTTTTTCGGTACCACCGACGGACATACAACGCGCACAGTACGCGTTCCGCGCGCGTTCGTGTCCTTTCCCGCGGTCGTCGAGGGTCGAGGGTCACGCATGCATGGCGCGACGTCGACGATTCGTCGGGCCCACCTCGCGACGCTACCGACGGACGATGTGGACGTCGACGTGGCGACGCGTCGCGTGCGGGGCGCCCGCGGCGACGACGCGGTGCGTGACGCGGGACGCGAGCGCGGACGCCGAGCGACGGGCGCGAATCTTGGGCGCGGGAAGACGCCGGCATCGCGCGTCTCGGTCGACGACGACGACGACCGAGGCTGCGCGCGAGGGCGGCGGTGGGGGACGCGAGACGACGACGATCGATCCGACGACGAACGCGACGTCGGGGAGTTCGAGAGGCGCGATCGACGTGCGACCGCCCAAGGGGACGAGGGACTTTCCGCCGGAGGAGATGCGGCGGCGGTCGTGGTTGTTTGGACACTTTCGAGAGTGCGCCGAGAGGTTCGGGTTCGATGAATTCGACGCGCCGGTGTTGGAGAACGAGGAATTGTTCACGCGAAAGGCTGGGGAGGAGATCACGACGCAGTTGTATAATTTTGTGGATAAGGGGGACCGACGCGTGGCGCTGCGACCGGAGTTGACGCCGTCGTTCGCGCGGTTGATTTTGCAACAGGGGAAGTCTTTGGCGACGCCGGCGAAGTGGTTCGCGATCGGACAGTGTTGGAGGTACGAGCGCATGACGCGAGGACGTCGTCGCGAGCATTACCAGTGGAACATGGACATCGTCGGCGTGAGCGGCGTGGAGGCGGAGGCGGAGCTCTTGGCGGCGATTACGACGTTTTTCAAGAGGGTGGGGGTGACGAGCGCGGACGTCGGCATCAAGGTGAGCTCGAGAAAGCTCTTGCAAGAGGTCCTGACGCGGTTCGGCATCGACTCGGAGAAGTTCGCACCGGTGTGCGTAGTGGTGGATAAAATTGAAAAGCTCCCGCGGGAGAAAATCGAAGAGGAACTCCGAGAGCTCGGCGTGAACGAAGAGGCGGTCGAAGGCATTCTCGCCGCGACGTCCATGCGCACGGTCGAGGAACTCGAAGCGCTCATCGGCCCGGACGCCGAGGCTGTGCAAGACTTGAAGAAGCTCTTCGAGTACGCGGACGCGTACGGCTACCGCGACTGGCTCGTCTTCGACGCGTGCGTCGTTCGAGGTTTAGCCTACTACACGGGCATCGTGTTCGAAGGTTTCGACCGCAAGGGCGAACTTCGCGCCATCTGCGGCGGTGGTCGCTACGACATGCTCCTCGGCGCCCTGGGAGGCGAGAACCAACCGATGGTTGGTTTCGGTTTCGGCGACGCCGTCATCGTCGAGTTGCTCAACGATAAAGGCTTGATGCCCGACTTTTCCAAGGGCGACACCCAGGACTTGGTGTTCCCGCTCTCCGAATCTCTTCGCCCGCAGGCGATGAAGGTCGCCGCCAAGCTCCGCGAGTCCGGACGCACGGTGGATCTCGTCCTCGAGGATAAAAAAGCAAAGTGGGCCTTCAAACAAGCCGAACGCGTCGGCGCCGAACGCGTCGTCTTGCTCGGCGAAAAGGAATGGGAAGCCGGTAACGTCCGCGTCAAGGATTTACGCACGCGCGAGGAGGTGGACGTCAATCTGGACGATCTCGAATGAGTCATCATCTATAATAAATATTTACAGCCGCATTCGTTTCCTCTTCCTCACTTTCCAAAGCACTGTCCGCCCTCCACGGGGACAGCCTCGGGTACGTATCCGAAGTGTAACAGCTGGTTCACCAACACGCCGAGTCCGACGAGGGCGACCAAAAACGAGATCCCCTCCGCGCCTCCCAAAACTCCTCCCGGTCCGGCCGGTAACCCGCTTCCCGTCTTAAATTTCTTCGCCGTCGCCGCGACGACGAAGCCTCCGGTGGCGAGATACGAGACGCCCTCCGCCGCGCCGACGACGCCTCCCGGACCGGGCGGCAACCCGCACCCGGTGTGCGCGAGCACCCACAGCGAATACGACGTCACGGCGTTGGCGACGAGACCGCCCACGCCGACGAACGCGAGCGCGTCGCCGGCTCGAAGCGCGTCGACGATGTCCTCGGAAGACACGCTCTTGAGGTCGTTCGCCAAATCCGCCTCGAAGAATCCCTTCTCCTCGGTCGGTGGCCTCCCGGCGCGCGCGAGGACGACGCGACGCGACGTCATCGATCGCGCGATGGCTCTCGGACGCGACGGCGGCGGCGCGACGACGACCGAAACGGGCATGATGTCTGAGACGCGCGCGTCAGTGATTGCCGATTCGCCGGGATGGGCGCGCTCGAACGTCACGCGTGCGCGGCGTGCGCGCTCCGATTTCGCGGTGAAACGTCGCGAGAGGCGTACGCGCGCGCGTGCGCGCCGCTCGCGACGCGCGAGGACGGCACGCGCGAGCGCGCGTGTGCGTTTTGTCTCGGCATCTTACAAATCGCCGTGCACGACGACGCGCCCTCCGCGTCGTCGTCCGGCGCCGCGGACGTCGACGACGAGGAAACGAAGCACGCCGATCGACGAGTGCTCGATATCGCGTCCACGCGCGAGTTCGCGTGGCGCGCGAGGGCGCGAGGGCACGCGCCGGCGTCGTTTAAACTCGACGTCATTTTACCGGCGGCTGTGCACACGAGAGAACGCGCGGCGCGCGCGCGGCCGCGAGACGGTGAGTCCGGACGCGATGTCACGCCCATAGACGCGGTGTTGCGCGCGCTCGTGTGTCCGTCGCTCTCGCGCGCGCTCGGGTGCGAGGAAGACGCCGAGAACGCCGCGTACGCGCTCACGGCCAAGTACAAGTATCGCGACGACGACAAGGAGACGCGCTTTCTCGCGGGCGTTCCTTTGAAGCTCACGGCGCGCGAGCGAGAGGAGAGGAATAAATACCGCGCGAGCGCGAGAAACCATTGGCGGCGAGAGAAGGGGTCGAAGCGGAAGCGAGGAGGTGGAGGCGCGGCGGATGCGTTTTTCGCGCACCTGAGTTCGCCGGAGGATCCGTTCGAGGAAGAATTCGCCGCCGCGAAACGCGCGTACGGCGACGCGGGGAATCGTCTGGCGCAGATGGACGACGAGACGTTTTTAGACGTGGTGAACGAACCTCCCGCGCCCGAGTTTCCGGCGAGGTGCGTGCTCGAGGCGTTTCATCAACCCGCGCACGTGGGCGGTTGGTACGTCAAGCTCGATCGAGGCGTGCCGCAGTCGAGATGGATTAGTCGAGAGAGTGGAGAGAGAATCGGTCGAGGGAGTGTGGTGGAGTCCATAGAGAGCGTGGTTTTAGAGCACATGCGCTCGCGGGGGGCTAAGTTTAACAGTTCGGGGAGAGAGGATATGGACGTGCGCATGCTGAGCGACGGACGACCGTTCGCGTTGCAGGTGCACGATCCGAAGCGCGCGCGCGTCGACGCCGAGGACGTCGCCGCGATGGAACGAGAGATCAACGCGCGGTACGAAACCACCGGTGTGCGCGTTCGCGGTCTGTGTCTCACGAGCAAGGCGTGTTACCACGCCGTCGGACAAGCGTCGAGCGAACACGAAAAGGAGAAGAGTTACGTCGCCGTCGTGCGTCTCTCTCGGCCCGCGACGCGAGAGGATCACGAAAAGATCGCCTCCACTTCTCGTCTCGTCATTCAACAGGCCACACCGACGCGTGTCGTCCATCGTCGCTCCGACATGGTTCGTCCGCGCACCATCGTGAGCATGTCATCGGAAGAAATACCGGGTTCGCCCGATTCCGTGCTCTTGCGTCTGCGCACGCAAGCCGGCACGTACGTCAAAGAGTTCGTCCACGGCGACGGCGGGAGGACGACTCCGAGTCTCGGCACTCTCCTCGACTGTCGAGCGAACATCATTCAACTAGACGTCACCGCGATCAACGACGATTGGAACCCGAGAGACGCGTCGATGACGGACAAAGACTAGTCTCGCGCGCGGCGTCGACACTCCGCGCCTCGCGACGCCATGACGCGTCCCCGCGTCCTGTTTTGCGGTTTAGAATTTTCAGACGGATTCAATCACACGAAATCCTTCGTCAAAGAGCGCGGACTCGACGTCGACGTCGTGCGATGCCCGCGCGAGCGCGTGCTCGATGAAATACGCGACGCGGACGTCGCCGTCCCGCTCATGACGACACTGGACGGGGACGCGCTCTCTCGCGGTGCCTCGGGGCGATTGCGACTCGTCCTGCAGTTCGGCGTCGGTCTCGAGGGCGTGGACGTCGACGCCGCGTCGAGGCACGGCGTCAGAGTGGCGAGAATTCCCTCGGAGAAGACTGGAAACGCGACGAGCACGGCGGAGATGGCTGTGTATTTACTCTTGGCGGCGTTGCGTCGACACGATGACATGCGAGCGAGCGTCGAGCGACGCGCGCTCGGTGCGCCCACGGGAACGGCGTTGGAGGATTGTGAAGTGTTGATCCTGGGGTGGGGGGCGATTGGGGTGAAAATCGCGGAGCGGTTGCGCGGGTTCGGGTGCTCGATGACCGCGGCGAGACGGTCCGAATGGCGAGACGACGAGAGCGATCGCTGCGGCGCGTCGTTGCGCGCGATGTGTTCGACGAGCGACGCTGGGACGTTTGCGACGTTGTTGGGCGCTGCGGACGCGGTGTGCGTCGCGTGCACGCAGGATGCATCGAATAAAGGGATGATCGACGCGGCGTTTCTCGCGGCTATGAAACCAGGCGCGGTGCTTGTCAACGTGGCGAGAGGTGGATTGTTCAACAGGGACGATATTTTAGACGCTTTAGAGAGCGGTCGTTTAGGGTACTTGGCGAGCGACGTCGCGTGGAGCGAACCTGTCGATCCGAACGACGCCGTAGTGAAGCATCCGAGGTCGTATTTCACGCCGCACGTCGGCGGCGTCTGCCACGGAAGTTACAAAACGATGGGTCGTATAGTCGCCACGTGGTCGTCGCGTCTGTCCGAGATCGAGAGCTCCGACGACATACAGCTCGTCAATTAGTCCTGTGAATTAATATCAAAAAATCTAGGCGAGTGCGAGTGCGAGCGGTGCATTTGGTTTATTCGTCGGCGATGGACGATCGAATTTGTGCTTGCAGGTGCGCGGGCATGATGCCTCCTCGTTTCCCGACCAGGAAGCCCTGACCGCCCGCGGTCGTGTTGACTCCCGAATCCTTGAACTTGACGCGACCTTTTTCCTTCTTACCCTTCTTTTGGTACTTGTGTTCGGCGCGCGTTCGCTCTTTACCCTTGCCTTTGTTCAATCCGAGCGTCGCCATCATGTCGTCCAAAACGGCGGCGGCGAGAGGATCGTCGTCGGTTTCGGCTTCATCTTTCGCGTCGTTCTTCGGCATCGGTTCGATGGCACCGGCGCCGTATCCCATCATCGCGTCTTCACCCGCGCGCGACGCGCCGAGCGGGCCCTCGTATCCTTCCGGTCCGACGCAGAAGAGTAATTTGCCGTTGATGTAATCCTTGAGCACGGCGCGACCAGCGCGAACTTCGTCCGGTCTGTTTCCTTGCACCGTGTACCCACGAGCGGCGCAGTACGCGCGAACAAATTCGCGCGCGGTCGGTTTCCGTCCTTGGTCCTCGTGCAACGCGGGTAGAGGAAGTTTGAGGTTGTACACGTGTTCGATGGTATTTCTCGGAATGCGGTCGGCGATGATTTCGATGGGCTTCATCACGTCAGTGAGACGATCGATCGGAATGACGCCGTTACACACCAAGTGTGCCTTGGACGTTGAAAACGTCGGAAAGACGAGACCGGGACAATCGGCCAGAAGCAAGTCATCGCCGAGCTCGAGCGTTTGGAAGTGCTTCGTCTTACCGGGCGTCGCGCTCACTCCAGTTTTCTTTGACGCCATGATGGCGTTCACCGTGCTCGATTTCCCGACATTCGGGTAGCCTACCATGCCGATCACCGCTCTATGCGCCTGCGCGCCTTTTCTCTTCACTCGACTCTCCCCCATGGCGTCGATTGCCGCCTCGGCGCGCTTTTGTAAAATGTCCAAAAGCTCGGCGCGCGACCAAATGTGCGCGGGATCGTTCGCCTTCTCTTCGACTCGTTGCAGATTTTGAACCGTCTCCGCGTGGGCGTTCGCAGCCTTACGTGCGGCTTCCGCCTTCAATCGTAACTCTTCCGCGAGTTCCATCGCGTCGTCGTCCTCGTCGTCATCTTGCATGGCCATCCTACGATTGGCGTCGTCCAACTCCTTCGCCGCCTGTGCCGCTTTCGCGGCAATTTGTTCCGCCTCAATCTCCTCGTACGCCGCCTTCGCGGACCAGAACAAGAATGGAATGTTTTGCGCGTCAAAATATTCCGCCCACGCGCGTCGAAGCTCTTCACTGAGCAAATCAGCCTTGTTGAGCAACAACATCGTCGTCTTGCCCGGATTGAGCTCCTTGACGTACGCCTCCAAATCCTCGCATCTGTAAAACAACGGATCTCTCGCGTCCACGACTTGCACGACGACGTCCGAGCGCTCACACACTCTCCACAACTGACGCCAAATCTCGAGATTCTTCTCGAACGGCGTCACCGAACACCTCGAATCTTCCTCCACTTCCGCCAACGCGCGTCTCCACTCCAAAAACGCGCGCCGTTCGTTCACATCCAATTCCTCTGACGTCGTGTCGTGCGTCCACGCCGGTCGCCTCGGCACGCTCAACGCGTCTCGGTGTAACGTCTCCGCCTCATCTCTCGCCCGAGCCGTTTCCTCCGCGCTCATCCTCGCCGCCGCCGCCGCCGCCTCGCCGTTTTCGCCCGGCGCCGAAATCACCATCGCCCGCTCCCGTCCGCGCTCCGTCGTGAAGTCCCGATTCGCCAGCTCCGCCAGGTGAAAGAACTCATCCAACTCGCTTCGCTCGAGCACCGAACCCGCCCCATCCGTCTTATTAATATCCGTCGTGTGCGCGTAATTGATGTACTGCCCAGCCTCGTGCGCGCGGTACCCACTCTGTCCCGGTCCCGGCGCCTCGTTCCTGCGCTTGCTCCGCGCGAGCAAACCCCCCAGACCCGCGCTCTTGGGCGCCTTCCCTCCGTCTCTCGCCCCGCCCATCGCGCGCGAGGTCTCTTCGCGCGCTCGACGCGCCGAACACTGACGCCCCCGAGATGGGCGGCGGCGGCGGCGCCGTGGCCGCCCAATGGGCGCCCGCGCCCCGGTCCCGCCAGTGCGCGTCGCGCGACGCGAACGAACCCGCGCGCGCGACGAGAAGAGACCACAAAAACAACCCCGCGTCGCGCGCGAACGCTCAGAGGCGTCGAACGAGGCGCCATGGCGACGAAAGTGCAGCGAATCATGACGCAACCGATCGTACGTGTGCGCGAATCGACGCGACCGAGACGCGAGGGAGGACTCGCGCGCGCCGCGCGAGCGAACGCGCGGACGATGCGCGCGCGTGACGTTCGAACGCGCCGTCGACCGCGCGCTCGTCGACGCGCGCGAGCGCGAGAGAGGACGCATTCGCGCGGAGGGTAGGGTAGTCCCGGGACGCGAAATCGAAATCGTCGGCGTCCTCGACCGATCGACTGACCCTTCTCGCGCTCGCGCGCGCGCTCGACAGAACTTGATCTTTCGTTTCTTACAGACCAAGGCTCGGGTGCAGATCTGGATGTACGAAAACACCGACACGTGCGTGGAGGGTCGCATCGTCGGTTTCGACGAGTACATGAATCTCGTCCTCGACGACGCCGAGGAGGTGGTGGAGAAGAAACAGCGACGCGTCTCCGTGGGGAGAATTTTACTCAAGGGGGATAACATCACGCTCATGCGCAACGTGACGCAAAAGGAGAAGTAGCGCCGTCGATCGTACGTAGTAGAGCGTAGCGTAGAAATAAAAAATGTGTCAGTCATTCGTTTCGGGTTCGATCCGCAGTGGCGCGCGCGCGGGAGGCGACGCGAGATCGACGGGCGTCGTCGAACGATACCCATGTCGACGACGCCTAAGGCGCGACACGCGCGCGCGCCGTCGGTGTCGATGACGGATGCGTTTGAAGCGCAAAACTTTAATCCAATCGCATTCGTCAACGACGTCATACCGGACGAACGCGCGCTCGCGGGCGTCGATAAGATGATCGAAAAGCTTCGTCAGCGCGTGAAACTCGTGGACGCGGAGATTATGGGGTCGCTGCGCGCGCAGAGCGGGAGCGAGGCGCGCGCGAGGGATGATTTCGAAGTGATCGTCGGCGGCGTCGACGAATTGCGAACGCGCATGGAAGAGACGGAACGGAAAGCGGCGGAGACGGAGGCGAGCGTGCGAGAGATTTGCGCGGATATCGTTCGATTAGATCGAGCGAAGAATCATCTCACGGGATCGATCACGACGCTGCGACGGTTATCGATGTTCGTGAGCGGGATGGAACAACTCGAGCTCTTCGCGTTGCGTCGGCAATACGGAGACGCGGCGAATTTATTACAAGCCGCGGCGCAGTTGGCTACGCATTTTGATTCGTACTCGGGGATTCCGAAGATTAAGGAGCTGCAGGACAAGCACGTTCAGGTGAAGAATCAGTTGCGAGCGGCGGTGTTTGATGATTTTCACACGACGTGGGTGCCGCACGTGATGGAGGGCGACGAGTCGGCGCAGAGAAAGTTGCGAGAGGCGTGCTTGGTCGTGAACGCGCTCGAACCGAACGTGCGCGAGGAACTGGTGGGGAATCTCACGAATCGAGAGCTCACGAATTACGCGTCGGTGTTCAGCGCGCACGAGACGGGGGATTTTTTAGGAAGAATCGCGAGACGGTACGATTGGATCACGCGACAGTTGCAGTCCAAGGAATCCATGTGGGCGGTGTTTCCCGCGCACTGGCGCGTGCCGCAGTTGTTGTGCGTGTCGCTGTGTAAACTCACGCGCGCGCAGCTCGCCGAGGCGCTGGACACGCGAGGTCCGCACGAGGTGCAAAAGTTGTTGCACGCGATGCACGTCACCATCGAGTTTGAAACCGAGCTCGACGAGCGCTTCGGCACGGGGGGCGTCGGGGAGGATGAGGAGTTGGAGGGCGATCGCGCGTCGGCATCCATGGTGCGACAGAAATACGAACGCAGCGAGCGCGATAAACAGACGCAAAATTTGCGAGGTGGGCGAGTGTTACCGATGGACTCGGCGGCGGAGGCGGCGGCGACGTTTATGTTTAGAGGAAGCGTCGTCTCGTGCTTCGAGGGACATTTGACGGAATACGTCGCACTCGAGCGTCACCAGTTGATCGATCAGCTCAACGAAACGCTTCGAACGGAGACGTGGGCCGGGGACGAGACGAATCCAAATATTTTATCGAGCGCGTTGAGCGTCTTCTTAAACGTGAAGAAGGTTTTCAAGCGGTGCTCGAATTTGACGCGCGGTCGCACGCTCTTCGCCGTGCACGAAGTCTTTTTACAGTTGCTCTCGGCTTACGCGAAGACTCTCAGAGAGCGCGCACAAGCGGCGTGCGCGAGTGCGATCGACCATCGACTTCCGGAGGCACAGAGATCGAGCGAAATCAAGACGATGTGTCTCATCGTCAACACCGCCGAGTATTGCGTCGAAACCATCGGCCCGCTCGGAGACTCGATGATCAAATCTCTGGACGATGGGTTCAAGGACAAGGTGGACATGATGGACGTCGAGGACAATTTCAGTGCCACGCTCTCCGAGGCGCTCAATAAACTCATCGCCGCGGTCGAGATGCGATCGAACGTCGTCTCGGGGATGCTTCGCGTCAACTGGGGCGCGCTCGACGTCGTCGGTGACCAGAGCGAATACGTCGACACCTTTGAGCGCACGATCGCCACCGCGCTCCCGATTCTGCGAGCCAGCATCAGCGACATACACTTTACATTCTTTTGCGAAAAGTTGGCGGCGTCCATCGCGCCGAAACTGTACGTCGCCGTCTTCAAGTGTAAACGCGTCTCTGAGACGGGGTGTCAGCAAATGCTCCTCGACGTGCACGCCGTCAAGACGCTCCTCTCGTCCATGCCCACGATCGGCGCGCCGACGACGGACGGCGGCGGCGGCGAGCCGCCGGCGCCGTCTCTGAGCTACACGAAGATGATCGCGCGCGAGATGGGGAAAGTGGAGGCGCTCGTCAAGGTGCTCTTATCGCCGAGCGACGGTTTAGCCGAGACGTTCAAGGCGCTCCTTCCCGTCACCGCGAACGCGGTCGATTTCCGCGCGCTCTGCGAACTCAAGGGTTTAAAACGAAACGACGTACCCGAACCCCCGTTTGGGTTGTTCACCGCCGTGGGCGCGCCCGCGAGTTCGAAATCGCTCGCCGACGACCTTCCGGCGGCGCCGAAACAAAAAATCGACGTCGCCGCGAAAATGTCCAGCATGTTCAAAAACAACCCAAAGCCGTGATCGCGCGCGCTAGAACCGAATAGCCAAACTTCATCACATTGTTTGTAAACCGTCGCCGAATCCGTGGCCACCCACTCGAAGATGTCCCGCGTAAAGCGCGCGTTCGCGCGTTTTCGCGCTTTTTCGCCGACGCGCATGACCAATCGCATCCTCGCGCGTCATTCGTCGCCATGACGCGCGCGCTCGACGCCGCGCTCGACGCTCGAGCGTCGCGCGTCTTCCCCGACCTCGCCGACGAGCTCGACCTCGCGCGCGATCTCGCCGACGACGCGGACGACGCGCTCGCGGACGACGCCTTCGCCGCCGCCCACGCGCTCTACGACCGCGCCCTCAAAACGCTCGCCTCGGGCGACGCCCAGGACTCGCACCACGGCGCGCGCGTCGAACGATTGCGCGTTCGTTGTTTCCTCGGCGCCTCGCGCGCGAGACTCGGCGAGGGCGACGCCGACGCCGCGCTCGCATTGGCGCACCGCGCGTTCGGCGAATCCGCCTTCGACGCGGACGCGACGACGACGCGCGAGACGCTCGAGCTCAACGCCGGGGCGCAGATGAGCCTCGGAAACGTCGATGCGGCGGTGTTGTGTTGTCTAGACGCCCTCAAGCGCGGATGCGAGGACGTGTCGGGGTTTCCATCCATCGTCGTCGAACGCGCGAGAGCGGCGAGAGAAGCGCCGGGCGAACGCGCGTTGGACGCCTTCGTGACGCTGACGATGCGTTTGAATCGCACCGAGGAGGATGTATTGCGCATAGGAGGTGCGCTGGACGTCCTGGATCGAGCGCACGCGATCGATGCGAGGGATGAGTGGGGGAATAACGTGTTGTGGGGGGCGCTGATGGGCGCGCGAAGAGTTGCCGCCGAGGAAAACGTCGACGCCGCGGAGGACGCCGTCGGCGCGGTGCGTCTCGTGCTCGAACGCGGTGCGAGAGCGAATCAACGATACGAGCGATGGACGACGCCGTTACACCTCGCCGTGACGAGTGGGGTGGTGGGAGCGGTGGAGACGGTGTTGGAATTCGGTGGACTCGTCGACGCGAGGGACGACGACGGGAAAACGCCGTTGCTGACGGCGTGCGGACGCGCGGCGGCGGAGAGCGATAAAACATCGAGAGTCGTGGACGCGTTGCTCGCCGCGGGGGCGAACGCTGAGGCGAGAGACGCGAACGGGATGACGGCGTTACACTCGGCGTGTAAATTTGGAAACGGTGGCGCGGTGGAGTCGCTGTTGCGCGGCGGCGCGGATTGGGCAGCGCGAACGCCGAAGGGCGAGTCTCCGATTATGCTCGCGTACGCGCACGCGCGTCAATCGGGCGTCGTGGGTGATATTTTAACGCACGTTGAAAATAGTCCGGACTATGACGACGCGCTCGCGCGCGAGTCTGCGTGGTTTCTCGCGACGCACGACGACGCCGAGCGCGAGTCGACGACGGCGGCGACGCGATGCGTCAGAGAAGATCTTCGTTTGATTAAATTTTGCGAGCGCGAAAAGGCCATCACGCGCGCCATCGCGGAGACGACGGGCGTGAATCGTCGCGATGCAAGCGCGTTGGAGTCTCTGAGCGCGCGCGCGCGTCAGGACATCACGCAGTCGTACATGGATTTATGCGGCTTTGAGCTCGACGCGCCGAGCGACGACGTCGCCAAAGCGGCGTACGAAAAATACGGCGACGTGCTCGACGCGTTCAAGACGTATCTCGAGTCCACGCTCCCGAAATCACTCGTGTGTTTCATCAAAGAGGATGAATTGACCGAGTCGTGCGTGTCGGACGATGACATCCATCGTTTGGTGTACGCCAAGAACGCCGTCGGCGCTGCGTCGGCGTGCGCATCCTTCGACGTCGGCCGCCGCGTCGCGCTCGCGTCTCCGGTCGTGGTCGATCTCGAGCGAACGTTGGACGCGAGTCTGCGTCGCACGTTCGCGCACGGGCAACCGCTGTGCGAGGCCGCGCGACCGTGGCTCTTGACTGAAAAATCCTTCATCGCCGCGAGTCGAGGCGGGTCGTACGCGGCGACTCGTCTCCGGGACGCGCTCGGCGCCGACGTCGCGGCGTTCGTGGTGCCGGCGCCGTCGTCGTCGTCGTCGTCGTCGCATTTTATCGACGACGCGACGATCGTCCCCGAGGATGATTTCACCGCGAAAACGCTCGAGACGCACGCCGAGTCGACGCTCTTCGTAGAACTCGCGCCCGGCGACGCCGCGCTCCTTCGTCTCGCCGTCGCCGCCTACGCGGGCGACACCGTCGTCACCGTGAGTCGCGTCGCCGACCACGACGCGATCACCGACGTCATGTCGTCCCACGATTTCATCGAGGACGCTCCGAAACGCGCGACAACGCGAGACGCCGTCTCGGCGGTCCCGATTCTGGTCGCCTTCGCGCGATGGACGCGAGACGGACGCGCCTAGCTCCCCGTTCCCGAAATCACACGCACGCGCAAACAACCCCACTCAAAACCTCGGTCTCTCACACACCGCGATCAACACGTCCGCGTCCACCGCCTCGCTCATCGCCACGGGAATCGTCCGTCGTCTCAGCGCCCGATCGCTTCGTTCGCACGCCTCGTATCGATAAATCGCTCCCTGCGCGTACTTCTCCGCCAACGCCACCATCGTCGCCGTCCCGTCCACCCCATCCTCGAACGCGCACACGAATCCATCCTCACGCCAATCTTTCGAAAATCCAAACGATCTCCAGTGCGCTCGCACGCCGTCCAACCCTCGAATGTCTCGCTCCAACTTCGCGTTCGCCGCCGCGTTGGCCTTCGCCGACGCCGGCTCGCCCATGGGATTATGTCCCGTCACCGCGAACGTCACGCCGCGTCTCGCGATGGCGGGCGGTCGGGGACGTTTAGCGAGCGCGTCGTCGTCGACATCGAGCGCGAGCGGTTCGAAATACGTCGTCACGGCGTCGTCGAACGCGTGGGCGTCGTCGTCATGCATTCTGGGAACGTTCACCCATCCGTCGTACGACGACGCCCAGAGCGCGCGTAATTCATCCTCGCGCGACGACGACGCGCGCGACATATCCCTCAGATTATCCCGTCGTCGTCTCGATCTCGATCGCGCGAGCGTCGTGGACGCGCGCGCGGCGATGCGTCGCATGATGTCGCGAGGTGACGGTCGTTACGTAGTGTATGGTTTTTTCATGCCATGTATGTTTTTTTATGTGTTGTCAGAGATGTCCCGCGACGCGCGAGATCTCGTCGCGCGATTGGTCGACGCGCCGCGATGCCGCCGAAGAAAAAAGCCGCGCCCGCGCCCGCGGAGGAGGAAGAGGAGGAGGAACTCTTGGATTACGATGAGGTGGCGGACGCCGGGGTGGACGCGGTGGAGGCTGACGGGGGAGAAGATGATGGGAAAGATGCGAACAAGGATGCCACGAAGAAGGGTTACGTCGGGATACACAGCACCGGGTTTCGGGACTTTTTGCTCAAGCCGGAACTGTTGCGAGCGATCGTTGATTGCGGGTTCGAACACCCGAGCGAAGGTGCGCGCGCGCGACGTCGGGGGAGGGGGCAATCCGTGGATTGACGCGATTCGCGAATTCGATTGATTGATTGTTTGATTGATTGATTCTCGCGTCTCGATCGCGAGGTAGACCCCGCGCGCGCGGATGAGGTGGACGCCGAGACGTGCGCGAGTGTCGCGTCCGCGCGAGCGAGCGATGTGTGACGAGGGAAAAGACTGACGAGGAAGCGACCGACGACTCGTTCGCGCGCGTTCGCAGTGCAACACGAATGCATTCCGCAGGCGATTCTCGGCATGGACGTTCTCTGCCAAGCCAAGTCCGGCATGGGTAAGACGGCCGTGTTCGTGATCACGGTTCTTCAACAGCTCGAACCGGTGCAGAACGAGGTCGGGGCCGTGGTGCTGTGCCACACCCGCGAGTTGGCGTACCAGATTTCTCACGAATTCGAGCGCTTTTCGACGTTTTTGGGCGACGTGACGACGGGGGTCGTCTTCGGAGGCATTCCGATCGTGCAACAGAAGGAGCAACTCAAGTTGCAACCGCCGAACATCGTCGTCGGTACGCCCGGCCGTCTCAAGACGCTCGCGCTCGACGGTACGTTAAACTTGAAGAAGTGCGCGCACTTCGTCCTCGACGAGTGCGACAAAATGCTGGAAGAGATCGACATGCGCTCCGACGTGCAAGAGATTTTCAAGTGCACACCGCACGACAAACAGGTGATGATGTTTACCGCTACCTTATCCAAGGAGCTCCGCGCGCTGTGCAAAAAGTTTATGAACGATCCAATGGAGATCTTCGTCGACGACGAGACCAAGCTCACCCTCCACGGTTTGGTGCAGCACTACGTCAAGCTCGAGGAATCGGAAAAGAACCGCAAACTCAACGACTTGCTCGACTCTCTCATGTTCAACCAAGTCGTCATGTTCGTCTCCAGCGTCTCTCGATGCAAGGCGCTGGATAAACTCTTACAAGAGTGCAACTTTCCCTCCATCGCCATTCACGGCCAGATGTCGCAACAGGAGCGTCTCGCGTGTTACAAATCCTTCAAGGATGGCGATAAGCGCATCCTCGTCGCCACCGATCTCGTCGCTCGAGGCATCGATATCGAGCGCGTGAACATCGTCATCAACTACGACATGCCCTCGAGCGCCGACACCTACCTTCACCGCGTCGGTCGCGCCGGTCGTTTCGGCACCAAGGGTCTCGCCGTCACCTTCGTCGCCTCCTCCGAGGACACCGACGTCTTGGCCTCCGTGCACGAGCGATTCGAGGTGGAGATCAAGGAGCTTCCCGACGAGATCGATCAGTCCACGTACATGCCGAGTTGATCGACGCGCGCGTTCACCCTTTTAATACCGGAACAGAGTCGAATCGCGTCGCGAGTAACACTAAACCACCCCGCGATGCATCTTTCGCGTCTTCACACGTCGTCGCGCGACGCCGCGCGCGAGATGACGCGCGCGAACGATGAAGAACGACGTCCTCTCGCGCATCGAGGCGCGGACGACGCGACCGGGACGTTGACGTCGACGCGCGCGAGGGATGAGACCGCCGACGCGCGAATCGCGGCGTCGGGACGAGCGGTGGATTACGGCGTCGCGCGCGAGGCGCGAGGCGACGGTGACGGTGATGCGTCCGGATGCGATGTGCGCGTCGATGTCGACCGCGTCGAGCGAGGCGAGAGACGGACGTCGATGACGTGCGCGCCGTCGAGGCGGACGCGCGCGGCGGCGACGACGGCGACGGCGCTCGCGGCGCTGGCGGGGACGCTCGTCGCGTTCCAGCCGCGAATCGGGAGCTTTGAGTCGTCGTTATCGTCCACGCGTCGAGGTTTGGGGAGCGATTCGGACGCGGACGCGGGATGGGTGCGAAGCGACGCGGCGGAACGCTCGTCGTTTCCGGGCGGTTGGCGTTTGCCCAAGGGATACAAACGGTCCGACGCGTGGTCGATGAGCGAACACTCGAGCGCGACGTCGTACTCGGTGACGACGGGGTGGACACGACTGGGGTCGATGTTTTCGTGGCCGTCGCAGGGGTTGCCGGACGCGCGCTCGTGGGATCCGACCGAGGTGAAGTTGACGACGGGCGGGACGCTGCCGAGCGAATTCGACGCGAGAACAAAGTGGCCCGAGTGCGCGTCGCTCATCGACGATCCCATCGATCAAGGGGAGTGCGGTAGTTGTTGGGCCGTCGCGCCGGCGAAAGTGATGAGCGATCGGTTGTGTATCGCGACGAACGGACGGGTGTCGACGCACTTGTCGGGCTTGCAGTTGCTTTCGTGCGCGGCGAAGCGCGGCGATGGATTCAGGCCGTCGAGCGACATCGGTGGATGCGGTGGTGGATTCCCCATGAATGCGTACGAGAACGCGAAATTAAACGGGCTCGTGTCCGGCGCGCAGTTCGGCGACCGACAAACGTGCATGCCGTACTCGTTCAAGCCCTGTCATCATCCGTGCAAACACGGCGAGGAGGCCAAGTGTCCGGGCACGTGCTCGAACGACGGCACCAACGCGTCGTCCATCTTTCGAGTCGACTCGCTCGTGTCTTGCCGAGATGGCGATTTCGATTGCATGGCGCTCGAAATTTTCAACAACGGTCCCGTGTCCTCGTTCGTCGGGACGGTCTTTGACGAATTTTACAAGTACCAATCCGGCGTCTACAGTTTATCGAAGGATGTGAGTATTCGCGGCTCATCGCACGGCGGACACGTCATGGAGGTGATCGGATGGGGTATCACGGAAAAAGGCGTACGTTATTGGAAGGTGTATAATTCGTGGCTCAACTGGGGCCAAAACGGGTACGGTAAAATCGCTATGGGCGAGTTACACATCGGCGAAACCGTCGAGGCGGCGAACATGCGCCCCGTCTGAGAAAAAACTAGCGCAAAGTAATGAAAAAATGTAGTGTCTCGATCATCGATTAAAGCAAACGATACTAAAGTGTAACGCGAATGAGAACGTCCCGTGGTGCGGGACTAGACGAGAAACACGGTGTCCTCGAGCTTTTTCACGACGAGGGAAAAGTTTTCCGACTTGTCCAAGCGTTCGCGTAAAACGTCCTGCATGCACGCGCTCGGCGTCATGCAGCCACCGCCGCCGTTTCTCACCCACGGTAAACGTTCGCGTTCGGACGGAATCGCCAGACACAACGCCACTTCGCACGCGAGCGCGGCGGTGCCCTTATATCCCGGGTCGGCGTGTTTAAACTCGAATTCGGCGCAATACGCGTCGGCGGCGCCGCCGTCGGCGCGAGGCTCGCCCTTGGCGACGACGTACACGTGCGAGTACCCGTTCTCGCGCGTGTCCTCGCTCGGCCCGTCGCCTTGTTTCGGTAAAATCGTCTTTCGCATCAACCAACGAAGCGGCGCCGTCAGAAACGCCGCGCCGAACGCACCGAGCGCCAACGTCCCGCACACGGCGTTCGTCTTCGACGAACACAAATCCGCCTCGTCGTATTCGAAATTCGGTCCATACTTGTCTGGATTCAGCGCGTACGACCGTCCCACAACCTTAGCGTTGATCCCAGCCATGATACTCGGCATCGTCCACCTCTTCGTGTCCTCATCGTACCTCCACCACCCCTGCGGCGATTTCCATCGCCTCTCCTCCTCGAGCGCGCCCCTCGCGAGATACAACGGATCCCCCATCCCCCGCGTCTCCGATTTCGGTCGACTCACCGCCTTCGCCGCGCTCGCGATCGTCCCTCCGCTCACCCCACCTCTCGCCCTCCCCGCGTGTCCGAACGCCGACGCACACCGCGCACCACTCTTCGCGCACGCGTCCGCCGCCGCCCGACACCCGACGTCCCACGGGACCGAATCGTATCCGCAACACGACACGCACGCCGACCCCATCCCCCGCGCCTCCGCATCGCACGCCTCGATCACCCGTCGCACGAATCGAGGCTCACCGCTTATATCGCAATAATCCGTCCCGAGCTCCGCGCACGTCCTCGCCAAAGCGACGCCGCCCGTCTCGCCGTCGGCGTCGTACGGCCCGGCGAAGGTCAACACGCACGCCGCGCGCGCGCACATCTCTCTCATCGTCCGCGCGTCGTTCGCCACGAGCACCGGAAACGCGGACGAGGGTAACGAACGTTCGGTGACGATCGCGTCTCGCGTTCGAGCGAGTTTGGTACCGTCTCGACCGGCGAGGGCGACGCGAACGTCGCGCGCGTACGTTTTCGCGAGATAATCCACCGCGAGCGCGCCGGTGAATCCATTCGCGCCGTACACGACGAGATCGAACTCGCGGGACGATCGAGGGGGCGGTGGTGACGCGAGAGACATCTCCGCGCGGCGTTGAGCGAGAGTTCGCGCGAATCGTCGGTCGAGACGCGTTGTCGCGGGCGAATCAATGACGCGTGCCATGACGCCACTCGTTGACTCGAATGGCGACGCCGACGAGTTTCGTTCGTCGCGGGCGTCGGTTTCGCGCCTCCGCGCGCGAGGACGTCCGGGAGCACGCGACGGATGCGTCGGACGACGCCTCGCGCGATGCGAGCGTCGACGACGACGGTGGCGCCGCGGGACGCGGTCGCCGCCGGGAACCGAGCGCGAGGCTTCCCAACGCGCGCGCGGGGCTTCACGGTCGCGTCGTCGTCTCCGCGGGGCACGGGGACGTGGACGCGCTCTTCGGTGGGGGGGTGCCGCTCGGCGCGTGCGTGATGTGCGCGAGCGACGGCGCGAGCGCGCACGGGGAGACGCTGTTTGGATTGTACTTTTTAGCCGAGGGCGCGGCGACGGCGGGACATCGAGGGTGCTGGGTGCGTCGAGGACGATTGGATCGCGCCAAGGCGATGCGTGGGTTTCCTCGACGCGTGCGAGAGGTGGATGCGGGGAGGAGTGGGGGGGAGAAGGCGTCGGGAACGGGGACGAGGGGGGACGCGCGCGGGGACGCCGACGGCGTCGGGGACGCCGACGGGTTGCGCATCGCGTGGCAGTACAGACGGTATTTGAAAGAGGGACGAGCGTTGGACGATTCGAGGGTCGGACTCGGGCAGACGGTGGCGTCGTCCGAGGCGTCGTCGGCGTCGACGTCGACGTCGGCGGTGAAGAAGAGACGGAATTTACGCGCGCCGGATTTTTGTCAGACGTTTGATTTAACAAAGGAGGAGGACGAAACCGCGCTCTCGAATGCGGACGTGTCGTACGCGACGTTTCGAAATGGTTCGATCGATGACGATGATCCGTGGACGAGGTGTTTCGAGTTCGTGCGCGCGTTCGTTCGGTCGCTGAAGGAATGCGAGGTCGGGCGCGTCGTCGTCGAGCCGGAGACGCCGACGGACGCCGACGAGTGGGACGCGTGCGTCGAGCTCGCGCGCGCGCTCAGAGCGTTGATGGTGGACACCAACGCGGTGTGCGTGATGATTCTTCCACTCGTCGACGCGCCGCCTCACGCGAGCGCGCTCATTCGCCACCTCTTCGATTGCGCCGTCGACGTGCAACCGCTCGAGGGACCGACGAGCGAAATCGAGTCGCTTTTACCCGAGCCGCACACGTGCGTCGGACTCATCGCCGTTCGAAAGCTTCAGTTTCGAGGCGGCGTCGTGTCGCCGCTCACGCGCATGGACCGCGTGTACGCGTTACAGATGCGGCGTAAACGATTAGCCATCAAACCGTTACAAATTCGGCCCGAGGAGGAAAAGAAGGGCGACGGCGCGAGCGGCGGCGCGTGCGGCGGCGGCAAAGGCGGCGGTGATCTCAACTTTTAGGGCGATAGCGTCGTGTAATTTGTACAGTCAGTGTGTGTATGACGAATAGAAAACTTTGTTACTGTGTTTTACATGGACGTTTCCGTCTTTGTGAGGACGGTGACAGACGCGGGCGCGATGGTCGCCTCGAACGTCGCTATGATGGCGACGTGCGCGACGCAAAAAACAGCCAGCGTCACGATGCACGCGGCGGCGGTGTCTAGAACACTCACCGGAGTCATCCAAAATTGCATGCTATCGTAAAACGCCGTCATGATGCTCGGCGCGTAGACTGTGAGAGCGTCGTCCGACGCGCGTTTGATTGGTTCAAAGTCCTCGTCTTCTTCTTCGTCGTCCTCCTCTCGAGTCTCTTCGAGTCGAGAGTCGTCGACGTCGTCGTCGTTCGTCTCTTCCTCCTCGTCCGTGTCGTCTTCAACTTCTTCGTCGCTGTTCCCACTCGTCGGACTCGGGACGTACGTGCGCGTCTGAAACCGTCGCGAGGGCGTGAAGATGACACCCTTTTTCTTCGCGGCGGATTTCGCAGCCGTCTTCAGCGCCGACGGCGGTGGATTTTTCAGCGCTGATTGGAGCGCGCTCGCCGGAGCCTGTCGCACGTGTACCTTTGTGGGCGGCGTCACGTTCGCGGCTTCCTCCACGGCTTGGGTTCCGAGCACGTTCAACAGGTAGAGTTTGGCGTCGTCGTCGCAAATGTACAAGACGTCGTCTCGTCCGCCGTCGATGAATAACCGAACGGTGGCGTATTCGGTGGCGGTGATTCCCCACCGCGAACCACCGTCCAAGATTGAGGCGTGAATACTCTTCGCGCACTCGAGATCGATTCGACCGATGCGCTCCATCGAGTCGTCGGCGATGTTACACGCGTCTTCGTCGAATCGCCCGCCGTCGATGTATCGATATTGCTTGCGTCTCACCAACTTTTTCAGATGCGTGAAGACGCCCGTCTTCGCTCTCTTCGACGACGATTCGTCGTCCGATTCGGTATCTTCTTCGGTCGTCGTCGTCGTCGTCGTCGTCGTCGTCGTCGTCGTCGTCGTCGTCGTCGTTAATAACGTCTCTTCCTCTTCCACGACGGTTTCCAAATATCTCTTCGCCGCGGCTTCTAATTTCACCGTGAGATCACCGCGCCCGCCTCGCGCGAGCATCTTGAGCGTTCGAAGCTCGATCTCCGTGATCCCCCAGTGCGATCCACCGTCTCGAACGCTCGCGTGGATCGCCTTGGCGCACGCCAAATCGATCCTCCCGTTCGTCTCCATGGACACGTCGGCGATGTGACACGCGGCTTCGTCGTACTTTTCACCCTCGATGCGTCTATACTGCGGCGGTCGAGCGAAATTACTCAGATTCATGAGCACGCGCGCCAGTCTCCGCCGCTTCTTCACCGGCACGTCCGCGATCTCCGGTCCCAAACGCTCCTCCGCCTCGATCAACGCCGACAGGTGTCTCTTCGCGTCGGCGGCGACTGCAAACGCGTACGCGTCGCCGAATCCTCCATCCACCACCATTCGCATCGTCTGTAATCCCACCGGCGTGATCCCGAAACTCCTCGATCCAGTCGCCTTGGCGCTCATCTCCAACGCCTCGGCGCACGCCAAATCCACCTTTCCGACGGTCTTCACGCCGTCGTCGACGATGGCGCACATGGCTCTGTCGAACCGTCTCCCATCGATGATTCTCAATTCTTTGCTCGTGCTCCTCGTCATCGTCTGCTCCACTCGTCGAACCATTCTCTCCGCGAGCGTTAATTTCCTTCGTTTCACCGTTCGCCTCTCGCTCGTCGCCTCCGCGTCACCGCGTTCGCCCTGGTCGTCGTCATCCCCATCGCGCGTCGTCTCTTCGAATCGCGCCGACAAGTTTCGTTTCGTCCCGCTCCTCGACCCTCGCGACCTCTTCTCCACCTCGGGAATCGCCTCCTCCTCCTCCCCGAACGTCGACGCGATTTTCGCCGATAAAAACCTCGCCGCGTCGTCGTCGACGACGACGCCACCGCCGCATCCTCGACCGCCCCCGTTCGCGATCGCGCGCACCGTGGCCTCGGCGTTCGTTTCTTTCGCCCCTCCTCGCTCGATCGCGCGCTCCCACAGGCGCTCGGCGCGCGCGAGCGTGAGCGCATTTTTTCTTTTACCCCGTCGTCGACTTGTCGTCGTCGTCGCGGCGTCGCCGGCGTCGTGAGACGCGTGGGCGTCCGCGTCCGCGAGCGCGAGGTCGAGCTCGCGAATGATTCGCGCGGAGAACGCGGGCGTCGACGACGACGACGCGCGCGCGCGCGTCGAGGCGCGAGAGACGACGACGACGTCGCGCGCGGTGGTTTCGGCGTCGCGCGTTCGCGCGGACGCGCGGCGCGACCGGCGGGGGGGCATGGGAACGGGGCGCGGGCGTCTGTCGGTTAGCGGTTTAAAAATGTTTCAATTCAATGGGAAATGGTCACGTTCGCGCCGGCGTCGCGTCCGCGGCGGCGTGAGGGGTGTCGTGCCGAGCGCGCGCGGCGGTGCGGCGAGCGGTGATGCGGTCGAGGCGACGCGCGTCTCGGCGCGCGTCTCGGCGGGCGGTGGCGGCGTCGACGGCGCGCGAGCCGATGTCGGCGGCGGCGGACGCGGCGGCGGACGCGGCGGCGGACGCGGCGGCGGACGCGGCGGACGCTCGGCGCGACTCGGTGCGACGAGTGGCGACGAGTGATTTCTTCTTTTGCGACGCCAATTCCTCCTCTTCGTCTCGGTCGTCCTCGACGGCGCTGTTGCCGCCGCCGTCGAGCGGGTTGGAGAATTTAAAGGATTTGCACGTCGGGTTGCACGAGACGCCGTCGCACGCGTCGACGAGACGCACGGTTTTCTCGTGGAAGACCCACTCGGCGAGCGCCGTGTGATGGGACACGCCGTCGATGGAGACGTCGTCAAAGTCCGTGTGCATGTAGCACTGAGCGGCGAACAAACCGGCGCTCGGATGCTTAAGAACCGGCGCGAGCACGCGTCGCATGGTTTTCGACCACTTGACGGCGAATTTCAGTTGTTTACGCTTGGTGAGGTCGCCGCCAAAGTTGTCGTGTAAACGCATGACGACCGAGTCGGTGAGGGCTTGGGAAAAGAAGAGAGGCGTGCGAATCGTCTTGAACGAGTGGGCCGCGACGATGCATCGCCACTCTTCACCCGAGTGCGTCATCACGCACGCCTCGGGGAGACTCTCTTGCGCGCGCCAATACTCGACGTAGCGTTTGAAAGAATCTTCATCCCACGGAATGTAGTTGAGCGCATCGTCGCCTCGTCGAGTCACGCCCGCTTTCTCCTTCGCGTCGGCGCTCTTATCGATAAACGTCGTCTCGTTGTGGAAGAAGTGATACCCCGCGAACGGCGCGCCGACGATTTTCACCGAACTCTTCGCCTCAGCCGGGAGTCGCTCGCGAATCAAATCCGCCCACGCGTCCACCTGCGCCACCAAACCGATGCCGCCGGCGCTTCGGCCCGCGAGCAAAATGACGTCCGCGTCCGTCATCCCGTACGCTCGAATGAGCTCCTGAAGCACGGCCTCGACGATGTACGATCCCGAGTGCCACATTCCCGTCGCATCCGCCTCCTGCGCTCGCCCCATGTACAAGTCTCCCGAACAGTACGCCACCGTCACCATGTTGGCGTTGGAAAACGGTAAACTCTTCCCCACATCGTCCGACGCCACCGCTTGAATACCTCTATCGTACACTATCTCGTCCGGTAATAACTCACTCGACCCGCGCGCCGTGCCCGCTCGCTCGGCGCATCCCGGCGCGGCGACGCACTCGCCGCCCCCTTGCAACATAATCACCCACGTGCGCGCGGTGGCGTATCCCTCCGACCCGCGCTCATCCTCACCCAGCGCGCTCGCATCGCCCTTCACGTCCTTCGCATCCCTTCTGCTCATCTTTGACGTCGCTAAATTGACGTAATACGCCCCCGGCGTCCCGTCTAAACACCTCGCGTGCGGATATCGTTCCATGTCCAACTCCATCTTTTCCGCCGTCAACCGTCGCTCACCGCTCAAACCCGCGGCGTCGATCATCTTCGACGCCCGTTGAGCCCGACTATCGCTCACTAAATCGTACAACCGATCGCCGATCGAGTACCCGAACCGCGCGCACGCGACGGAGGCCAAGACGACGCCCGCCACCGCGAGCGCGGCTTCCCACTTCCTCGTCGACGTCGACGCCGTCGGCGGCGACTTCCCGCGCGCGTACCGACCGCGACGCCCGCGATCGTCACCGTTTCCACCCATCTCCGGTGCGAGCGCGACGACGTCGCGCCTCGACACCGCCATCCGCCGCGAATCTTTCGCGCGCTGATGACAATTAGTGTTGAGCCCGCGCGAAGAATCTCTCGTCCCTCTGCGCGCTCGCTCGGTCGAGACGCGCGCGTTCGTTCGCGCGCGACGAGGAACGCACCGCCGTCGCGCGCCGCGTCGCGCGCGCGTCTCGGCGCTCGACGACGTTCACCGACGACGCGTCGCGAGATGCCGCGCGCGCGGGCGCCCCGACGCCTCACTTTGATGCCCGCGCGCGCGCGCGCGCCGAGCCGCGCGGACGACCGAGGCGTCGACGCGCGGCGCGGCGATACCGTCACCGTCGCGCTCGCGCGTCGCGCGCGCGAGCTCGCGGCGTCGCTCGCGCTTCAGAGCTTTCTCTGCGCCATGAGCGTGCTCGTGGGCGTCGTGAGCTCGGTCCGTCGATTGACGCCCGCGCGCGAACCAGACGACGGACGAGGTCGATGGTCGCACGAGGCGGGTATTCGTCGTCCGTCGCTCCGTCGACGGGTCGACGCGTGCCGGGCGCGCGCGTCGAGAGAGGAAAAGACGCACCTGGTGGCGTGCGTGCACGGACTCGGCGGCACGCCGGATGATTTATGCGCCATGGAGGCGAGACTCGTGCGCGAGCGCTCGGTCGTCGTGCACAGGGTGACGAGAAACGCGCCTTTGAATTCGTTCGACGGCGTCGAGGCGGGGGCGAGACGTTTGGTGGAGGAATTGAGAGAGGTGAAGGAGAAGTATCCGAATTTGCGATTCTTGTCGCTGTACGGAAATAGTTTGGGCGGGATTTACGCGAGATACGCCGCCGGTTTGATGTACGCCGAGGACGGGGGTCGAGGAACGATGATGGGGTTGAGTCCGTGCACGTTTCTCACGACGTCGACGCCGCACTTGGGGGTGGGGCCGTGGGGCTACTTTAAGCTCGTGCCGCGAAAGCTGCAAACTTTGTGGGCGGGAAATTTGGGAAAGAGCATCATGGAGCTCACGCTTCACGACGGCGACGCGAAGAGCGATAGGAAACCACTGTTAGAGCGAATGGCGGATCCCGAGACGATAGAACCGATCGATTTTATCTCGGCATTGGGGGCGTTTGAACGTCGATGCGCGTACGCAAATTGCGTCAACGATTTTCTCGTCAGTTTGGAGACGGCGGCGATTCGTCCGGAACATTTAGATCGAGATCTCGAGAGACGTTGGCGGTCGCTCGACGCCCCTCAGATCATCGAGGAATACGTCGTCGAGGGTGGGAGCGTGGAGGACGCGGTGTCGAGAGGGGACGCTCTGGACGCGCGGCGACGCATGGCAAACGGTTTGCGATCCGTCACGTGGAAACACGTCAACGTGTGTTTCCCGGGAGCTTCACCGCTCGCACACAATAAAATCTGCGCGCTTCAGAGAAATAAACTCGTCGAAGGATTATTCAAAGAGGGCGAGTTCATCGTCGATCATCAGGCGGCGTATCTGTTAGAACCGGTGTCGGAGCGTAGTCGCGAGAGTTGATTTGCGTTTGTTACAAAAATGTTCTTGTACAACGACGCGCGCCCGCGCGCGCCCCCGCCCATCCTCACATGCGCGAGCGAGCGAACAGTGGCGTCGTGCTCTCGATTTTCATCGTCTCGCGCCCGCGCGCGTCCCCTTTCCCTCGACGATGCTTCTTCAGAAACGTCGTCAATTGATCGACGATGAAGTCGTCTTCGCTCGGATGCAAGCCGCGCGCCAAGACGTGCGATTTGATTCCGTGATGCAGCACCAGGTGACTCTGCGGTTTCCCATTGACGTACGCGTACGTCTCTACCGCCGCTTTGCTCAGATCCGCGGTGCCGCCCCTGAGAAAGAACATTCGTCGATCGAAAATGACTTTTTCGAGGTAGAATCGATCCGCCGTCACCAACAGGCGCGCGTTTTCAAACGCCGACGTCGCGCCCTGATGCAACATGTTCACCCCGACCGCCCAAAACGGAATGCTGAACGACGCGAACAACGGATTCGCCGCGTTCCACGCCCCATACGTCCACGTCCCCGTGATGGCGAACCACGGGACGCTAAACAACAGACTCGCCGCGTCGACCGATTGCGCCGGCACGACGATTTCCAACGCCGGCGTCGGTCCGCCGTTCACCCGTCGCACGCGCACGCGCGAACCCGCGGGCGGGGCCACGTCCTCCACGATTCCGAATTCATCGATCGGAGGCATTCTCGGCGATCCAGACGTCCCGCCGCTCGGCCACAACGTTCCCAACCCGCCGAGCCCCGCCGCCGCCGCCGCCGCCGCCGCCGCCGCCACCACCGCCACCGCCTTCACCACCACCCCACCGTGCATCATCGCCCGCATCGTGCGTCTCCCCACCGTCCCCTCCCCACCGCGATCGCGCTCCGGCCCGTCTAACCACTTCTCCGGCGCCGGCGGCGTCCTCGAGTCCCAACCGCTCGGCGTCGTCGTCGGATTCGCCGTCAACCAATCCGCCACCTCCCGCCGTTTATCCCAATTCGTGTACACCGACCTCGACCGAAGCGTCGCGTTCGTCAGAGGATCCCTCGCGCGCGACGAACCCGACCAAAACCGCGCGAGGGCGGCGCGTTCGTACGTGTTCCCGGACGCGGGCACGAAGACGGGATCGCGAAACATCGCGCGCGTGATGGGACAGAGCAAGTGTTCGGGCTCATCGATCGACGACGACGACGCGTCGTCGTCCTCCTCGCGCATCGCGTCGCGCGGGAGTCGTCGCGAGGCGCGGTGTGACGTCGATGATGATTGACGCGCCCATTACATGCCATCGAGACGCGCGGCTACGCGTAAATGTCCGTCATGTCCGGCATGTCGTCGTCGCTGTCGCGCACGTCGGGAAAATAATGCTCCTTATCCTCGTAATTCCCGATGTGTTCGAGCGAGTGCAGGTCAAACTTGAAGGCGGCCTCGGCGGCGCGCTCGTCGTCCTCGTCGAGCCACGAATCGAAATCGACGACGACGAGACGCGTCTTCACCGCGCTGAGCGTCAATCTCGGCCAATGCGGGGCGTCGACGTCCGTCTTGAGAAGCGTCACGGTCAACGATCGATGCGTGATCTTGGTCTCCGCGCGCGAGGCGTCGGCGACGGCGCCGTAGAGTTCGAGGGAGACGTCTCGTCGGCTTCGTCGCGCGGGAGACGTCTCGTCGTCGCGCTCTCCCGCGGTCGTCGAATCGATCGCGGTGAAGGAGACTCGAACGAGGGATCCACCGGATGGATTATTCGCGCGCGTCACCTCCACGCGCGCGTCTGCGACGTCTCGCGCGTCGTATCGAAGCGTGATTCGTCGTCGGCGTTGCGACCACTTGGTCACCGTCGGTGTCGGCGTCGTCGGGGACGCGCGATCGACGTCGACGACCATGGTCGTTCACCGACGAGGGTGAAAAAAATTCCCTCGCGCGAATCGGCGAGCGGATGACGCGCGCGCGTGTTCGCGGCGACGCGCGCGCGCTCGCGCGTCGTCGTCGCGCGCGCGACGAAACGCTCGGCGCGGAGCGTTTTTATTTCGCGATACAAAGTGACGTATTCGGACATTCAACCACTACGCAGTCTCACACACACCCATCTCACGTTCAGATACACACCTACGCGCACATAGCGTCTGCACACACACAATGGTGGGTGTCCACGTCACTCGACGCATGCCGTCCGACGACGACGGATTCTCGACGTCGCGCGCGCGCTCGACGCGCGACGACGACCCCGAGGACGCGGGCGCGTCGGTGTCGTCCCCGATGACGCCGTCACCGCGCGCGCGCGCGATGAAGGACGGTGACGGCGCGCGGAACGAGGCGGATTCGGCGGACGAGTGGCAAACGGTCAACGGCAAACGCGCGGCGACGTCTCGGCGTCAATCGCGCGACGACGGCGCGCGAAGAGACGCGTCGACGGCGCGAACGGCCGGGACGAACGCGTACAGCGTCATCGCGCCGGTGAGGACGCCGACGCGACCGGTGGGAGCGACAGAGGGGGGAAGGGGAGACGGGAGCGCGGAGGCGAGAGACGCGAGGAGACGCGCGAAGAGACGCGCGAGACGAGCGCGAAGGACGAGCGCGGCGCTGCGGGTGTTGGGAGGAGTGAGCACGGGAGCGAGCGATGATGAGGGTGGACGAGGGGGTGGGGGTGAGGGTGGGGCGAGGGCGAAGGGGGCGAAGGAGGCGAAGGCGAAGGAGGCGACGGACGACGAGGACGAGCGCGAGGAGGGTGAGATTTCGCCGTTGTTGAAGGTGCGGTCGTTTCCCGCGGAGGTTGGACGGATGCGGCCGCCGTTGCACGGAAGGTTACCCATGTCGCCGCCGAGACCGAGGGCGCCGAAGACGCCGAAGACGCCGAAGACGCCCGCGAGTCAGTTGGAGCGCGCGAAGAGTCTCGGGGAGGTGGACGAGCGCGAGTACCAAAATGCGTTGGATTGGTTTTTTCATCAGATGGATCTCGCGTTCGCGGGCATCATGCTCGCGGTGTACGCGTTTTACGACACGGTGATGAAGTTCATCGGCATCAAGGTTTTGCGCGTGTCGCACAGTTCGCGAAGCGTCAGGCAGACGGAGGCTCGCGTCGCCAAGGAGCGCGCCGCCGTCGAGGAGTTTGAGGAAATTTTATCTGCTCGCAACACGGCGAACGAGATGTCGTCGCGCTCGCCCACCTCGGCGAGCGACGTCGAGGGACGCGGCAATAATTTGCTCTCGCAGTTGAGCGCCGTGAGTAACGCGACGAGCGCGAGCACCGCGACGGCGAAGAGCACGGAAACGTCGTCGAGACGAACAGCGGAGGCGCTCGAGGAGGGTGAATTAACGCCATCTCTCGCGCTGCGTCGTCGTCTGAGTTCGAGTTTCGGCGGTGCGTGGGGAGGGAGCGGCGTCAACCCGCCTTCGTTCCGCGTCGCGCGCGTGGATGAAGACGCTTCGCACGCGCACAACGAGCTCGTCTCGTGCGTCGGCTCTCGCGGTGACGATTGGATCACCGGTGGGTGGGACGGTACGTTGCGAACGTGGAGTTGGGATCCGGTGAAGGGTCTGCGCGGAGGAAGTCCGATGACGGGCCAGCACAACGACAACGTCGAGTTTCTCAGCGTGGACTCGCGCGAAGATCACGAACACTTAGCCATCTCCGGTGGACGCGATTGCACGGTGCGCATCTGGGACGTCAAGAAGCGCTCGCAACGAAGTCGCATATACGCATTTGAGAACATCGCGAGCGGTTGCGTCGACTGGTCGTCGCAAACCGTCGCCGTCGGTTCTCGCGGTGGCGCGGTCATGTTGTGGGACGCCGAAAAGGGCGTCAAGAAGTGCACTCTGCGCGGTCACGAGGGCGAAATCACGTCCATGTGCACGTACGATTGGTCCGAGGGCGGGGCGACGCTTTACGTTTCGGGCGGCGCCGACGGCACGGTTCGAGTCTGGGACGCGCGTCAACACGTCGCCGTAGCCACGATGACGGAACATCGCCGGCGAGTGTACGCCGTGTGCCCGGGACCGAAAGGCGTCATCTTTGCGGGTGACTTCTCCTCGAACGTCAAGGTGCACTCACTGTCCAACCCCGGAGCGATGCCGCGCTTGCTTCCAAACGTGCCCGTCATCGACGGTTGCGAAGCCCCGATCGCGGGTTTACAGTATCTCAAATTAGACGGCATGAACGGCGGTGGTTTGTTACTCTCCACCGCCGCCTATTTCCCACTCAACGAAAACGGCGAGGAATCCGACGAGGACGACGCTCCGCAGGGATGCGTCCACGTGCGAGCGGTGGACGCCTCCGGCGCCGGCATGGGACCCGCGGAAAACGAGGACGGCGACGGCTACATGTACACGCTCAAGGGCATCGAAGGTTTACTCACGTGCGCAAATTTGACCGCGTCCTCCGACGGAAACCACATGCGTCTCGTCGTCGGCGCGGGTTCAGGGGCGCTCGGCGCGTACGCCGAAGGCGGCGCGCTCAGCGGTCAGCCGTCCGCCGACTCGACCGACATGTATCCATCGTCCATCGAATCCGCCGAGGATTTGGGCGTGGAATCGTTCGACCAACACGATTGATTAGCCATGACTACGATTTTTTAATAGCGCATTCATCATTTTCGCCGAGAGCGTTCGGTCGACTCGCGCGAGGTTGCGTCTCTCGGCTTCACTCTTCAACGAGCCCGAAAGTCACCTCGCGCCGTCATGTTCCGCAAATACAGCGTCGACGGCACGCAACAGCTCAAATCGAGCGTCCAACGCGGGATCCGGGCGAAGATCTCCGATCAGTACCCGGACCTCGACGACGTGCTCGACGACCTCATTCCCAAAAAGTCGACGATGGTTTTGGGCAAGTGCGAAAACAAAGTCAGCGTCGTCCTCGTGGACGACGAACCGCTCTTCTTCAATCAGCGCGACGGGCCGTACTTTCCCACCCTTCGGTTGCTTCACAAGTATCCCGACATGATGCCCAAACTCCGCGTGGATAAGGGGGCGATTAAGTTTGTGATTTCGGGGGCAAACATCATGTGTCCCGGGTTGACGTCGGCGGGCGCAACGATTCACGACGAGTGCGACGAGGACGAGCCCGTGGCCATCTTCGCGGAGGGTAAGGAACACGCGTTGGCGATCGGTATCACGAAGATGAGCACGGCGGACATTAAGAGCGTCAATAAGGGCATAGGCGTCGACTTGGTGCACTACCTCAACGACGGCTTGTGGAAGGCGACGGCGGCGTGAGCGCGCGAACGCGAACGCGGGTAAAGATTATAGAAACTAGTGGTGGAATCATATTTAGGGAACAATCAAACTACGTCGCGCGTCTTTCGCCGTCGGGACGATCCCGATGGACGCGGCTATTCGCGTCGAGACGCCTGCCCGAGCGCGAGCGCGCGCTTCACTCATCAATCGTTATTCTTTAACCCTCCCGGACCCGCCCCCGGCGCCCCGGCCGCGAATTTCGGCTTCCCGATCGTGAACGGCACGTACTTGTGCTTGATCATGTGCTTCACCTGCTGCTTCATCGTCATGAAGAAGAGCATGATGAAGTACATCAACAAAATCGGCCAAAACACGGGAATGTCAAACATCGGCAAAAACGTCATCACGAACGCTGTCCCTATCGATTTCAGGCTCATCCACCAAAATTTAAACTCCGGCAACCGTCTCACGAACGGCTTAAACTCCTGCTCGTTCCTCGTCGGTAGACTCGGCCCGTCCGCGTCGTCGCCGCCCGCGCGCAACGACTCGGGATCTCGCTGCGGGCTCAAGAATCCAATGAGCAGGTTAAGGTTGTAAATCCCGAGGCCGTACGTCACGATGTAGTACCCGCGCAAGAAGTACGCGCGCACGAGGTACAGGAACGCCACCAAGGCGTATCCCGACCATCGCTCGACGCGGTGGGGCACGGACTTATCTAAAAGATTTTGTACACGGCGCTCAAATTGGGCGCGCGCGCGGTCGTACGCGCTCGACGTCTCGTCCACCGAGGCACCGTACGCGTGAGCTTCAGCGCCCGCGTTCATGTCGTCCGCGCGTCGTCGGCCGTCGCCGCGTCGACGACGAGTCAGCGACCGGGGCGCGCGCGAGCGTCTGACGATTTTTGGGGACGCATTCGGGCGTCGATCAAATGGACGCCAGAGCGCGCGGCGCGCGGCGCGCGCGAGCGCGCGGCGCGCGCATCATGACGCGACCGAGCGCGCTCGAGACGCTCGCGGCGTCGTCGGCGTTCGCGACGCCCGCGCGCGCGGTGCAGCGCGCGACGGCGCGCGGGACATCGAACGGGACGATGGTTCGAGGAGACGAGGTGGATGACGCCGGCGCAGCGGCGACGCGAGAGGCGCGCGAGAGCGGCGCGCGAACGTCGTCGTCGTCCGCCGCGCGCTCGTCGTCGTCGGTGTCTCGCGAGTCGGAGGCGAGAGAGAAAGAGACGACGCTCGCGCGCGCGCGACGACACGCGCCGCCGGACGGCGCGCTTCCGTACTCGGAGGAGGACACGAAGCTGTTGAAGACGAGTCTGATGCGATGGGTGCGACGTGTCGGAGGCGTGGTGTCGTCGAGACACGCGCGAGGGGACTTGGAGACGGCGTTCGCGGACGGAGTGTCGCTGTGCGACTTGGTGGAAAAAATGGACGGCGCGCCCGTCCTCGGCGTGTTTCGGTCGCCCAAGACGGAGGCGACGCGCGAGGCGAATCGAAAGAAAGCGGTGGAGCGGTTGTTGCGCGTGCGGAACATGTCGCGACGGTTTTTGACGACGACCGGGGAGTTGAACATCGTCGGAGTGTTGGAGGATTGTCGCGTTTTCATGGACGGTTTGCCGCCGCGACCGAAGAAGCCGTGGGACGCGCGTACGCCGTACGTGCCGGACGTCGACGGGTACGGGGCGCCGGACTTCGAGGCCGCGCGGCGACGCCGTTCGAGCGAAACGCCCTCGAGCGCGGTCGAGGCGCGAACGTTCGACGACGCGCGAGCGGCGACGAAGAGTTTCCGAGTGAAAATATCTTCGGCGCGCGAGAGAGAGCGAGCGTCCTCCGCGCCGACGGCGCGAGCGCGTCCGAGACGCCGTCCGACGCCGGCAAAAACAAACATTCTTTCACCGACGAGCGCGCGCGAGATCACCGTGGACCCCGAGGACGCCGCCGACCACGTTCGATGGCTCGCTCGTCAAAAATTCTGGCCTCGCGACGTCTCCGCCGCCGTCGCCGATGACCCCACCACGCGCACCCTCGACGTCTTCACCGACGTCTTCCGCCGAGGTATCGTTCTGTGCGACATCGTCGAGCGTTTCTATCGCGTTTCCCTTCCCGGGGTGACGCGGAGTCTCGATCCGTCTCGCGCCGCCGCGCTTCACAACGTCTCCGTCGCGCTCCGCGAGCTGCGCAGAGACGTTCGCGTGTCCACGCGTCATCTGTGGTCCGAGCGCGCCATCGCGCGCGGCGACCCATCTGTATGTTCATGCATCCTCTCGGACGTTCGCGCGCGCGTCAGAACGCATCACTCGTCGTAGAGGCTCGTTTCGTTTCGTCGCGAGCCGCCCAACTGTAAAATACACCGCGAGCGGGACGATTCCTGTCCCGGACCCCGTCAGACCGCACCGCGAGCGTCGCGACCGCGTCGACGCGACCGCGCGCGCGCGACCGATCGCGCCGCCGCATGTCGTCGCCGAGCGCCGCGATCGAGGGCGCGGACGCCGAGCGCGGCGAGGATGCGTCCCGAAACGATGATGTGAATTCTGAAGCGAGGTACGCGCGAGTCGTCTTTTTTTCGTCGTCGTCGCGTTCAAACGCCGCGCGCGTCGCGCCCAGAGGCTCGCGGAATGGTTTTTACATCGCGTCGGTGACTCGGCGCCGTGAACGCGACGCGCGCGCGCGCGCCACGGACGCGATTATGATCATCGGGTCGGATTGGATTGAATGCGCGTCGACGGCGAAAAATCTGAAAAACTGACCGACGGCGCCGGTCTCCATCGTCCCTCTCGCAGGCGCTCGCGATTGCTTCGACGCGTCGCCGAGCTCGGTTTTTTCGGACGCTTGCAGCGCAACGTTCGTAGGAACGTGTTACTGATGGAGAGCGACTCGGACGACGACTACGATTCGTCGGACGAAGGCGTCGGCGAGGACGATTCCGACGACGAGATGCGACCGAGATCGAGCGCGTGGGCGAGACGCGTCGGGGAGAGCGAACGAGATGAACTGAACGACATGCTGGAGAATCTGGCGAGCGCGAGGCACTGGGCGATGCGCATGGGCGCGGCGGAGAAGAAGGACGCGACCGCGGCGTCGACGCGGGAAACCGGCGAAGAGGCGGCGACGGTGAGCGGTGACGACGAACCGACGACGAGCGAGCCGACGACTGATGCGTCATCGCCGTCGTCGTTGATCACGTCGGAATCGGTATCGAGGGTGTTGTACGAACTCGGCGAAACCGGAAAGGCGATGTTCGCGTCGCCGAGACGATACCACGTCGCCAACGACGCGGGATCCATCTTCGTCGACGTGCGTTGGGTGAGCTGTCTGCGCGGGCTCTTCTTGAGGATAAAGGTTGAATCCGGTGCGCACTTACTCGCCATGGACGCCGGGGATACGTCCGATCCGTACGTCAAGGTGACCTTCGTCACCAACGCGGGGCTACCGATCAAAGGACAGGTGCACAGAACCGGATACAGGCCGAAGACGCTCAATCCGGTGTGGAACGAGTCGTTTTACATGGGGAGCGACAAGCTGCAGATCAATGATTGTTCGTTAAAGTTCGAAGTGTTCGATTTCGATATCATGTCCGCGGACGACGCCATGGGTTCGGCGACGTTGCCGTTGAGTTATTTCACGCACGCGCAACAGACGAACGCGGAAACCGTCGAGAAGCTCGTCGAGGCTGTGTCCGAGGATAAAACGCTCACGAAGAGCGAGACGAAGAACACAGTGCACGTAGAAAAAGTGCGCGGGGCGCACGGCGCGTCCGCGACGACGGTGATGCGATTCAAGGATGGATACTTCACGCCCAAGAGGAGCGACGAGATGATGGTACATCTCAAATTACAAAAACCGAAAGAGACCAACTACGTCTACGAGGAGGCGCAGGCCATGCTCGGGTTCGCGAAACAGTTGCTCGATCCACGGAATTTTGGAAAGAGTCTCGGTCAGACCGGCGTCGGCACGTGGCTCAACTCGAAGATTGAACAAGCCGTCGACGTGGGCAAGCGCCGCGCGCTTAAAATCATCGACACCACCATCGAGGATAAAAAGAATAAATTATCTCGCTTAGCCGTCGCCGATCGCGACATGCCCACCATCATTCGAAACTACATTCGAAACGTGCTGTGCATGTACATCGCTGACATACAGCAAGAGCTCATGAGCGATCTCAGCATTCGCATGAAGGTTTTGGACAGCGCGCGCGTCGACGACAGATCCGCCGACGGCAAGAGTCTCTTCATCGCGCGAAGACGTCGCAAACACCGCGGCGTGTTCGGTTTCATCGTCGATTTCCTCAACGGTGCGCGGTGTTGGTACCTTTACAACGAAGTTCCCGGCGATCTCTCCATCTTCGGCAAGGTGCGCAACCCGTACTGGTGGATTTTCCTCGCGACGAAGGTGTATTTTGGGTTGGGTCTCCAAGCGTTCGTCTTCTTCGTCCGTCTCGTCCTCGTCGATAAGCGCGACGAGTGGCAAATGTTCGAATACATCATGGTATTCAAGGGCATTCAGTTCGTCTCCGGCACCATCTCCGTCTTTTCCGGCGTGCTCTCCTTCATTCGATGCGCCGGCGTCGTCGACGCCGGATTGCCGCACACGTGTCACCGCTCCGGACCGTGGATCGACGAGATGAACGTGTGCGTCTTCAGCAAGAGCGTGTGCGTGAGCTTAAACGTCTGTTCGTATCTATTCCGAATCGTCATGTGTTGGTACGCGTTTCATCGATTGAGACACTCGTTCGCGTTCGGACGCGCCATCGCCAGCGACCACCGACTCATCGGAGGGACCATCGTCATTACCACCGTCACGAGCGGGTCGAGGTTTAAGACGTACGGCAGGGTGAAACGTTTCCTCAAGAATGCGTTCGCGCGCACGAAATTCGACGCATTGGAACAATTTCGACGTCTCGTGCGCACGCAGATGGTGCTCATAGATAAAGAGAGAACGCTTCGCGGCGGAACGTCTCGCCAGGCGAGCGGTTTACACCGCGCCGTCGGCGGATTTCGCTACGTTCGTCGAACCGCCAAGGTGAAGGATTACGACGAAGCGAGCGGATTACACACGATATATTATCGCGACGACGAAAAAAAGACGCGCGAGCGCGTCGATCTCGGATCGATGACGTACTCGGTGCAACGACTCAAACATTTACAACCGAGACGCGTGCAACGCGTGCTCTGGTCGTACGAATTACTCACCTTCACCGTCACCCTCGCCATTTCGCTTCAATTCCTCGCGTGGGTCGACTGGGGACGCGGGGAGATTTGGCAAATCTACGGCATCGCGTACTGGGGTCAAACGCTCTACAACCTCCTCGCGTTTCCCTTCATCTTGATGATCATTCCCGGCGTGAACAAGCTCGTGTGTCACGCGCCCAAGACGGGGTACGACCGGGACGGGAATTTAAAACGGTTCCGAAAGCGTCCCGATTTCGCCGACGACGCGTGGGAAGATCCAAACCCTCGATCGAGGTGCGTCTCCGCGTGTTACCCATTCACGCAGCGCTGGCGAATATGATCCATCGATCGGTCAGAGACGAAGAGAGAGAGACGGAGAGAAAAAGCGCGCGCCGCCGCCGCCGCCTCGAAGACTCGTTAGGAATCATCACTCATCGACGACCCCGCGTCCCCGACATGTCCCTCGACGCCGCGGAATCCTTCTTTTACGACGACGCGAGGCTCACCGCGTGGTCCGACGCCCTCGGCGACGTCCTCTCGCGCGCGCGCGAGACGAAATCCATCGTCATCGTCGACGATTTCTTCCCGCGCGCGGTGGCGGAACATTTACGAGACGATCTTCAGCGTCAACCCACCGACTGCTGGACGTCGCGCGCGGACGACGAGGACGACGACGTCGCGCACGACTTTTCACTGTGCGCGCACGCGCGCGCGGTGAGTCTGTTCACGCGCGCGGCGTGCGTCATGGCGAGGGGAGCCGCCGCCGGCGCGTATCCGAGCTTTTCGTGCGCGCGGCACGCGACGGGCGACGGGATCGATCCGCACGATGACGTCGCGGTCGCGCCCGTCGCGGTGGGAGGTGGGAACGGTGATGATGATGTGGGAGAGGAGGGTGGGGTTGAGTTTCACGCGCGCGCGTACGCGGGGGTGTTGTATTTGGTGGACGACGCGTGGACGAGCGCGCGCGACGGCGGCGCGTTGGTGGATTTGGCGAACGATGAAGACGGTGGTACGCGCGTCGAGACCAAGTTCAATCGGTTCGTGTGTTTTCAAGTGCCGAGGTTGCATCGAGTGGAGGCGGTGCGGGCGAGGGATAAGGTGAGACACTCGATTTTCGGGTGGTGGTATCGACCGGCGACGGAGGATGAAATTCCGTCGGATTTTTACGACGACGAAGAGGAAGAGGACGAGGAGGTGGAGGAAGAGGAGGAGGAGGAGGAGGAGGAACGAGGGGAAGAACGGGACAAGAAGAACGGTTCCAAACGCAGAAGACGCGCGTGATGCGCGCCGGTGTAATTATGTTTCCATTCGTCGACCTCGCGCGTCGTCTCGGTTCGCCGCCGCACACTCGCCCTCGCGCCGTCGGCGACGCGCGCGATGCGTCGCGCCGCCCTCGCGCGCGCGCGCGCGGCGGTGACGTCGGCGTCGACGCGCGCGGGGCGTTCGATGACGCTCGTCGCGCTTTCGACGACGGCGCGCGTCGTGAACCGGCTCGCCCTCGACCCGCCGGCGTCGTCGTCTCGCGCCTCGCTCGTCGACGCGCGCCTCGCGAGAGGGTTCGCGGCGAGCGCGACGACGGAGACGCGTTCGTCCGCGTCCGACGCGCCGACGCGCGAGGCAGATGGGACGAGCGCGACGTCCGCGCGCGGCGTCGCCGCGGAATCCAAACGCGAGCGCATGCGCGCCGAACGCAACGTCAACGTTCCCAACGCCCTGTGCGTCGGACGAATCGTCGCGGGACCGGCGCTGGCGTATGGAATCGCCGTGGGAGCGTCGCCCGAACTGGTCCTCGCGGGTGTGGCGAGCGCGGCGGTGACGGATTATTTGGATGGATTTTTGGCGCGTCGATGGAAACAAGGAACCGTGTTGGGCAGTTACCTCGACCCGATCGCCGATAAAGTCTTCGTCGGGTTCGTCGGCACGGCGCTCGCGATGGAAGGATCGCTTCCGGCGTGGTTGGTCGCGCTCTTGGTGTCGAGAGACGCGATTCACGTGGCGGGAGGGGCGTGGCGGCGCGCGGGCGCGTTGGGATGGCGATGGCGCACGACGGGCGAGTTTTTGGGATTCGACGATTCGGACGCGCGAAAACCGCCGCCCACGGGCGCGGCGGCGCTCGCGGGTTTTAATTTTGACGAGGTCGAACAGCTCGGATCGAAGCGAGGGGCGCTTCGACCGTTATTCATAGGGAAAGTGAACACGGCGTTACAAATGGCGCTCGTCACGTTCGCAGTGAGCGAACCCGTCTTTGCGGCGGAGACGTGCGCGACGTCCTCCGTGGTGCCCCTGTGTGAACTCATCGCCGATAAAACCGTTCGAGCTGCGCTGGAGGCGGCGACTGCGGTGAGCGCGGTGGTGGCGACGGGGGAATACGCGAGGATTTTCTTTTCGCATCCGGGATTCGACGCCGAGGGACGATTGAAGACGTCGAGACGACGCCGAGACGGCGACGAAAACGTATAGTAAAGCGCAGTAGACGTATAGCAGAGCACAGTAGAAGGGTAGTGAAACACACGCGTATGTATCGATCCACAATCACGGCGCGCCGGTCAGTCTATTCCGGACGCGAATTCTATACGATTTCGGCGCGCGCGCGCCAATCGTTCGAGCGCTCGACACGATGGCTTCGCCTACGCCGAGATCGCGCACGGCACACTCGGGGTGCGGGATGAACCCGCTTCGCACCAATCGCTCTTGCCATCGCAGGGACGCGCACTGGTGCACGAAGTAAACGGAGGCGACGTCCAACAATTCCTCTGGGAGCGCGAAGGGCGTCTGCGCGCCGACGACGAGTCGAACGTCGTATCGACGCATCATGCGCGCCGTGTTGACGAGCTCGGTCGCGAGCTTGGACTCCGCACCAGTAGTTTTCAGGTAACGATGCGCCTCGTCGAGGACGATGAGCTTGCGAACGTCTTCACCCGGGGCGAATTCCATCGAACGGAACCACGCGAGGACGTCGCAAAACGCGTCGCTCACTTCGTCGTCGCTCAGTCTCGGCTCCGTGAGGTCCACGACGAAGAGCGTGCCCGGTTTGGCGTGGTCGACAACGTCCGGCGGTAAGATGAGCGAATTTTCGTTATCGACGTCCGCGGCGAAGTGCGCGACGTCGACGGCGACGGACGTCCCAGCCCAAAGAGACGCGTCGAGAAGCGCCTCCTCGCGCGCCTTGGAAGAAAACGGCGACACCATGAACACGACGCGCTCGACGCCATCGTACGATGCGTCGTCGTCGTTCGCGAGCGCCTCTTTGATCGCGCTCGCGTGACGCACCAACCCGAGAAGCTCGGCGTTTTTATCCGACGATCCCGGCGCGCCGACGTGAAACGTCAACGCCATCATCTTCCGCTCGAGCGCGTTCACCGGGCGCTCCACCGGGCGCGGACACCGCACGAGACATGATTCCGCTAACACCGCGCACGTATGCGAGACCCCACTTCCCGGCGCACCGCACACGATTGCGCAAAACGGTTCGTCCACGCGAACGCGAACGTCTCGAGAGCCGCCGTCGTTTCGCGTCTCCGCGCGTCGACCCACGCACGCTCCCGCGCGCGCGTCGCTTCCGATCCCATGAAGCACCGCACCCGCCGCACTCGCACCCTCGCGACGTAACACTCGCGTCAACGCGTCCAACATCTCCTCCCGCTCTTCTCTCAACCGAGACGTCGCCGCGACTCTCGCCGGCGACCCCGACCTCGACGACGCGTTCGACCCAATCTCCAACGCATCGAACGCGTTCCCCACCGTCACTTTTTCCTTCATCTCTCTCACCGCCTCGAACGCTCGTCCGATCTCTTCCGACCGCTCTCTCGCCCGTTCCGTTTTCTTTCGCTCCGTCGCCTCTCGATGTCTTCGCCCGCGCGCGTGTTGTTTCAAATTATTCTCTAAATTCGCCGCCGAGCTCCCCTTGATCACGTCCCCGCACTCCGCGCACCTCCGCTCCATCGTCGCTCCCGGCTTACCCGTCGCCGACTCCCCGTGCGTCCCGTCCCGCGTCCCGTCCCGCGCGTCTCGTCGCGCCGCCTTGGCCTCGGCTTTTCGTCGCATGCCCTCCTCGTGCGCCGTCGTCCTCTTGTGCGCCTCCCACGCGCTCCAAAACGTCATCTTATCGTCCGTCGCGATCTCGAAATCATCGCACACCGTGCACGCGCGTCTGTACACCGCGCGCGTCGTCGTCGGCGTTTCATTCGCGCGCGGTCGTTGGAAACACGCGCGCGAATGAATCGTCAACGCGTCTCTCGCGCGCGACGCCGACGTGCCGAAGACGCACTCGCCGCATTTCTCGCACGTGACGCACCACGAGTCGTCGTCGTCGTCGTCGTCGAGCGTCATGACGACGGGCGCGACGGCCGATCGCGACGATGAGTGATGATGAATGATTGGGCCCGACGTCATTCATTCGCGCGCGAACGCGATGGTGGAGACGACGCGCGCGAGAGAGACGATCGAACGCGCGAGGGAGACGATCGAGCGCGCGCGGGAGGGCGCGCGCGCGCTCGTGGACGCGCTCGCGCGCGATGACGACGCGATGATGCGATCGAATGATGATGATGATGATGATTCGATCGACGACGACGACGCGCGACGACGCGCGATGGAGCGCATCGTGAAACGATGCGCCGCGGACGCGCGTTTCGTGGACGCCGCGGTGCGCGCGGTGCGTCGAGAGACGTCGACGATCGGGAAGGTGGAGACGAGGGAGGCGGGGACGGGGGGCGACGCGGCGGCGGCGGCGGCGCGGGACGCGAACGCGCGAGGAGCGGTGACGTGCTCGATCGAGCGCGCGTCGGACGAGGAGGGTGGGGAGGAGTTTGTGTGCGTGTCGGTGAGAGGGGCGTTCGCGGTGAGATGGCGACGGGATGATCCGGGGGACGCGTCGACGACGACGGCGACGGCGGAGGAGGGACGGGACACGGCGGCGCACGCGGCGATGACGGAGAGGTTGTTGGAGGTCGCGCGAGGGGCCGTGGACGAGGGATTGGGGAAGGATGGGGCGTCGGTGCGGATGGTGGAGTGGTTGGAAACGATGCACGACGTGTTCACGGCGCCGGACGTCGCGGCGGGGGGGCGGGTGTTGGCGGCGGACGCGTCGAGAGGCGGCGCGTTGATTCCGAGTCGACTTCTTCCGGGTCGCGCGTGGGCGAATTGAATTCGTCGGCGAAGGCGCGCGCGGTCTCGTGTCTAGATAAATATAATAAATTCTACAGAAACGTCGTCACGTCATCGCGTCACGCTGAATGCTGAACGCGACTGGTCAACTCGCGGTCGCGCGTGGACTCGTTAAAGTTGCGTAAACGTCGCGTCGACGTCTGGGAACTGAGGTGAAGTCCTCGCGGTGAGATCTCTGGACGGATGCTCGACGAGTCGCGAGTGTAATCTACCCAACGCCGTTCGTTTTAGTGATTTTCTGGCGTTTACGTTTCGAAGCGCTCGCGTGACTTGCGCTCGCACTCGAGTCGTCTCTTTTTGTTCCTTGCGGTTCATTTTCATGGCCAGCCGCTGTTGCTTGAACACAATCCTTCGGGCCTTTCTGTACGCCTTGGACGCGTCTCTCTCCTCTCGAGTCGTCTTCTGCGTTGTCTTGACCCGCGCGTGAATGTCCTTCGCCGCCATCTTGCTCACTCTCTTCACGGCGACTTCCTGCTCCTTTGTCTCACTCTCGAGACGACGCGACGCGTCTCGAAGAGACGCGAGAAGATCGTTGCGGATCTCTTGCGTGGTGTCGGCGTCACGTCGCAATTCCGCATTAATGTCGTCACGAATCTTCAGAGCGCGCTCCAAATCCTCACTCTGACTAAAGACGGGACCGTCTCGGCGCCGCCGCGAAGGGCCCAACTCGTCCCGCTTCAACGCTTCGAGCTCAGCGACGCGCTCCTCAGCGACGCGTAAATCTCGCGATAAATCTTCCCTTCTCTCCTCGAATTGCGCATTCAGCAACGTCATCGCTTGCTCCGCCCTCAGCCTTTCGTCGACGAGTGCGTCCTCACGCAGACGCGTTTGTTCCTCCAAAATCGCCATCTGAGCGGCGACTCGCGCCTCCATGTGTGACGTCGCCTCTTGAATCGCACTTTGTGCGGAATTCTTCACGTCTTGCGCTAAAGTGAAGTGCGCCGACGCGCGCTGGACGGCTGAAAGAGCCTTGCGCGCGTGCTCGCGCTCCGACTCTGCGTCGGCTTTGATGGCGTTCAAGCTCTTCGTCATCGCGTCGGCAATCGGTTGGAAGTAAGCGAACGCCGCCGACGTATTAATCACTCGGATCAAATCGTCGCACCAGCTCGAAAACCCGTTTGCAAATCCAAGTACGCCTTCGTACACGCGTCTCGCCTCATCCACGTTGAACACACCTGCGACGCCGCTGTTCAGAGTCGCCTGGATGGTTACTTGACGCGCGAAACCTTGAGCATAGGACACGCGTCCAAAGTTTTCAAAGAGCGGAAGCCATTCTCTGATGCACTCCAGCTTGAAGGCGGCGAGCTGTGCGTCGTGCGAGCGAATGAGCTTGATGGTATCTTCAAACATCGTCGTCGTCAACGGCGGTTTCGGTGGTAAAAAGTCGGGATGGCGCTCCATGGCACTTGTGAACACGGCGCACTGATCTTCGCACCACTTCAAATGCGTCGTGATGACTGTCGTCGATCCGTCGAGAGCGGTGAAGACGGCTTCGAAATCATCGCTCTGGCTCGCATACTCTAGATCTCTGATGGACGAACGCAGCGCTGAAGAAGTCGCACGGAGCTCGGCGTCTCCGAATCCAAACACGACGGTTTGCCTCGCTTCCTGCATGTCGGCGTGTCTTTTGCCTAGTTCCGAGATGTCCAACTCGGACTCGGACGGGGCGAACTCCGCTAAATGTCCATCCAGTTCGGTGATTATTGAGTCGAAGATGTGAACTTTTGTCACCGCGTGCACCGCCTCCGCGTCGGGGGTGTTCGATCTTCGAGCGTCCATTCGAACATTCTCTCGCGACAAAAGAGATTCCAACCTCGCGTTCACGATATCGATGCGTTCGGATGCGCTGGGTCCCTTTGGTAGCGGCTTCGGCAACACCGAGTTGACGATTCTGGCCATCTCGTTCGCGACTTCATAGAGTGCGTTGATTTTGTCGGCATATTGGCCGTCTTGCACCTCTTGAGACTTGAGCATTCTGACGCGTTCCAGCATCGTTTGACGCGTGTACTCGAGCCGCGCGCGCGCTTTTCGCCTCTTTGCGTCGAAATCCCCGATCAGCGCAACCAATGCGACGACGGCTCTCTTTGTCGCCAACTTTATCATTTGTTTGTGAAAACTTCGCGTGGCTTCTTCCGGTTTACGATCGATGTCTAGTTTCCTCCGCTTGACGGCGAATCGTTCGGCGACGAACACAACGATACGAATGGATAACAGTCCCATGATGATGATGCTCAAAATGACGTTGATCAGCGTATAAACGACTGATTCTTCTACTTCACCGAGTTCGTTTCTCTGCACAGGGAAACTCATGGCGATGAGAGGAGCGAGTGCCTGCAGGAAAGCCGCCAAAGATTCCACCTTGTTGAAACAATTTGTCACCTTGTACGGACCAAAACTCAAAGTCACGACGCGCCAGGGCTGACAAAACCAGACAAAGCAACCGATCAGCACGTGGACACAAACCAAAGCCCACCCACTCACTATTGACCCGGAGACAAGCGCAGACGTCGCGAACGTAACGCTACTTTTCTGTGCCAACTCGACGGCAAGATAGTAGAGCGCAAATCGATCTTTCCAATTCATCCGCGCCAAACCTGAACGTGTCTTGGTAGAGTGTGTTTGCGTCAAAGCCCTCGTTGAAAACGTCATAACGTGCGAAAGTTTACGGTTTTCGCGACTCTCGACGTCATCAGTCGAGCTGAGAATATCGAAATATGACTGAGTCGAGCCTCCGCCAAACGCCTCCATTCCTTTCACTTTCAAGACATCTTCACCGTCGTGCGGATCATCATCCGCGCCGTCGTCTGCGTCACCGAATGCGGATAAGCCTTGCACCTTTAATATATCTTCACCGTCGACTTGCGCGCCATGATTCGGATCAGTCGCAACTGCGTCTGCGTCGCCGAATGCGGATAAGCCTTGTACTTTCATGAATTCTTCACCATCAAGAGAGGCGTCACGCGTTACATCAGTCGCAACTGCGTCTGCGTCGCCGAATGCAGATAGTCCTTGTACTTTCATGAATTCTTCACCATCAAGAGCGGCGCCACGCGTCGAACCAGGATCAGTTTTGTCTGCGCTAATGTTGCCGAATGCGTGCACCTTTACAGCGTCGGCGCCATCATGAGATGAGCCATTCACGGCGCCCCGATCGTGCTCGATGCCGCCGTCAACATAGACGTGGGTAATCTCGTGTGATGAATCGACGTCGGTCCTGTCTTGATCATCCACTCTTCGTTCACCCCGTCGCTCAACTTTGGCTGCGACGCGTTCCGTTTCATCGTCGAATCTATTCGTCGCGTAGCTATCCCGTCGCTGCATAGATGACTCCCGCACAGCGCGTCGGACCTTTGCGATGGATAGTTTGTGTTCTCGTGTAAACTCATCTCGTCGGTAAATGTCATAAAAGGCACCGTACGAATCGAGAGTTTGGGGATCTTCTAATTTCCCGCTCTTGAAAATCTTGTTGATCTGTAGTACGACGAACACCGGTATGCCAATACCCACCAACGCCAGCATGACCCCCGCGAAAGCTTGAACAACGGTGTGTCGTCGACCGGCGCACTCGATATCGATGTCGTGTTCAAGTCTCAAGCCGTCGACTCCATCCAACTCGATGCAGTCGTAAGATTGCAGACACATTCGAACTATGGGCAAGTACAGAACCGTCATCGATAACACGCCGAACGTTCGAAGCGTGGCGCGAAACCTGTACTGTCGCTGCAGCTCTTTGACAATCTTGTCTCCACCTTCTGATTTAAATTTCTTCTTCTTTCCGAAAAGCGTGTGTTTCTCAATCCAGAAAATACTACGACCATCCGCGCGAGTTTCGCTGTCGATGCCGCACAATGTCGTGGTGTACCGACGCCTTGCCCACAAATCGCTCACGAATAGAAGCGAGAATATGAACACTGGGACTATGAACACGGACGAAATAAATATGTTGAACCAGTTCAAGCCCGTCGCCACGCATTCCGGTCGCAAAAAGTCAACGCTGAATGTCAACGCCTCCAGATACTTGCCGATGTTGAGCACCGGTCCCGGCCACTCGATGTCCATGTTGAGCGAGAGGGAGAAGAATTGCAGCGACTCCACGATTTTCTTCAAGTTGTTCGTCGCCTGCGCTCCCATGAGCTGTGAAGCTTTGAAACCAAAGAAGGCCATGACGACGACGACTGCGGCGGCGCCGAACAGCTGAGCGGCCGACGTCGCCGGACACACGGTGCACACGTCGCCCGTCTTGTAATAACCGGCTGGATTCAGATCCGTGCGACCTTCGTCGATGATATCCTGCGCCGTCAAGCAGGTATCGCACGCGTTACCGCCGGCGCCGGGCATACACCCCAAACCGTTAGCGAGGCAACGAGCCGGATAGGCGCACGGCGTCGGCGCGCATGAATCCACGTCTCGCAACGCGTACGTGCCCTCCTCGTTGCCGCACGTGCAGTTGTACGTCGACGAACCGATCGTCGAGGGATCGTCACATCGCCAATTCAGCTGTGTGAGACACGTCGTTGGATCGCATCCCTCTATCAAGTCACCCGATGCGCTATTACCGCGTGGATCACACTCCTCCCCGGTCGTGCCGTCGCTGTTCGTCACCGTCGGATCGTATACGCCGTTACCGCACGTCGGCGGTGGCGGCGGCGGCGAGGGCGGCGGCGGCGGTGATGGCGGTGGTGACGGTGGTGGCGGCGACGGAGGCGGTGATGGCGGTGGTGACGGTGGTGGCGGCGACGGTGGAGGCGACGGTGGTGGCGGCGACGGTGGAGGCGACGGAGGCGGTGATGGCGGTGGCGACGGCGGAGGCGACGGTGGAGGCGACGGTGGAGGTGACGGAGGCGGTGATGGCGGTGGCGACGGTGGCGGTGATGGTGGAGGCGACGGTGGCGGTGATGGCGGTGGCGACGGCGGCGGTGATGGTGGTGGTGGAGGCGGTATGAACCAAGCATTGGCCGGACCGTCAAGAGACGCCGTTCCGTCAATTCGATCATACTTTTCTTGCCAAGCGGTGCTCCCAAGGAACATGTCACTGGAAGATGTCACCGCAACAGAATTCCAGCTCAAAATGTCCTGGTTGAACGCCGACGCGTTCAAAAACATGTACTGCATGTCTGTTACCGTCTCCGTGTTCCAGTTCCCGATGTCCTGATTGAACACCAACGCGTTCAAAAACATCGACTGCATGTCTGTTACCGACGATGTCTTCCAGTTCCCGATGTTCTCATTGAACACCGACGCGTTCAAAAACATTTCCCGCATGTTTGTTACCGACGCCGTGTTCCAGTTCCCGATGTCCTGATTGAACACCGGCGCGACTGCAAACATCGCTTGCATGTTTTTCACATGAGCTGTGTCCCAGCTCCCGATGTCCTGATTAAACGCGCTCGCTCCCGCAAACATTGAAGACGTATTTGTCACAGCCGCTGTATTCCAACTGCCGATGTTTCCGTTGAAAACCGCCGCGATTGTGAACATTTCCCGCATGTCGGTGACCGCGCCCGTGTTCCAGCTCCCAATGTCCTGATTAAACGCGCTCGCTCCCAAAAACATTCCGTCCATGTTTCTCACAGCTGCCGTGTTCCAGTCGCCGATATTTTGGTTGAAGCTTGCCGCGTTCTCAAACATGCGAAACATGCTCGTCACGTTCCCTGTATTCCAACCACCGATATCCTTATTGAAAGCCTGCGCGTTGTTGAACATGGATCTCATGTCCCTCACGTTCCCTGTATTCCAACCACCGATATCCTGATTGAAAGCCTGCGCGTTGTTGAACATGAATTTCATGTCCGTCACTTGTTGCGTGTCCCAGCTACCGATGTTTT
>MDTE01083702.1_pt1 | contig 52495 bp, 57 predicted proteins | sample 811231 | NCBI WGS metagenome assembly MDTE01 (sample SAMN05326651, study PRJNA326480) | marine metagenome | isolation source: seawater | place: Indian Ocean: Red Sea | collected 2010 | reverse complement strand
CTTCTACACCAGCCGCTCTTATAAGCCTATCTTCAGGCTTGCCTAAATCTTGTGGATTGATATCCAGTTTACCTTTGTTGATTTGAGTCAAGATATCATCTAAAGCAGAGCCTAGACTCTCACCTTTATCTATTTTGTCAGCAACAAGTTCTTTTACTTTTTCTGGATACACACTAAAGTCGAATGCATCAAATCTTTTCTGTTCTGCATCGGCTGTTGTTTGCGACCACATCATGCCACTGCCTTTGTCTATTGGCTCTCCGCTTATTGGGTTTTTAAGTTCTTCGGGATCAATTAGACTTTTTTGTTCAGGTGCTCCTGTTCTGCTATCTCCTATATGAGTAACTGCAATACCAAGTTTCTTTAATTCACTGTATAATTCACCACCACCAAGTGAATAATTGTCTTGATCCTCAAAACTTTGTAATGATCTGCCATATGTCATTTTGAATTTATGTAACAATTTTTGATAGCCTGTTTTACGCCAACTGTGAAAATAATTATTAACAGCCTCCATTTTAGATATCAATTCTAATCCGTTTTCTGCATCTGACACTTGAGTCCAATGTGCGGCAGGTATTACAAATACTCCATTAGATTCTCTGTTGACATAACTATCAAAATATTCTCTTCGTCGCATCGCTTCATCTTTAGGATCATCAGCATTTAAAATACTTCTGATAAAATCCTTTTGTATAAAAACTCTACTGTGGGAAGGTATATTTAATGTTGCTATTGCATTGTTTCTTACATTCTTTACGAAATCATTGTTTAATTTATCGTATTTACTTTTTGCGGAAATTTCTGGTTTGAGATCAGCAAATCCCTGCTCTTGGAACAGTTTGTCAAACATTGTTAAAAACTTAGTAGTTGCCGCCATTCTATCAGCAACAATCTTTTTAACATTAGGATCTTTGAATTTATCTGGATAATTCTTTTTATGAGCATAATAAGTAGATAAAATACTTATATTATCTATGATACTATCGTTATATGTAGGAGTAAAATTATAAACTGATTCTCTTTCTACAATTTCATCGAGTCTATTTAAAAGAGTATCTGTATAGTCTTTGTTAAGGCCTATAAGATATTTACTTTCACCTCTTGCAAATTGTTCTTCTTCGGAAGTTACTTCACCTGGGTTTTCATTTTCATAGGTAATTGATTGTATCCATAGTTTACCTATTTTTACTAGACTTCTTTTTAATTCATCTGCTTTCTCAGGTTCTCTTCTTTCCATAACTCTGAGATGATCTATTCTGGTTCTTAGTTTTTGAACTAAAGAATATTGTGCTACCTGATAATAATCATCGTCACTCCTGATGTTTACATGATGATCTCTGCCAGTTGGGTGCATGTATCCTTTGTAATTGCTTAGGAATTTTTCTAATTCTTTGACTGCTTTTAGATCGGTCATTGAGTATGGATTTATTAGAGCACCGTCCATGTCGTAACCTCCACCTTTAACCTTTCTCACAAAATCATTTTTTTGACGCGAATTTGCTAAAGTTGATATGCCCTGTCTAATATCTCTACGTGAGATTTTATATTGCATATTATCTAAAAGTTCTGATAATTTTTCCAAATATTTTCCATCTTTTTTGTCGTCGCTTTGAAAAAATTGCCACAAGCCATCGATTAATTTTTCTGCAAGTTGTGGACTTAAAAAATCAGGTGTTGACACTATTTTCTTTCTAAATAATGCATCTATGCCTTTCTTTAAATTTACAATTCTTTCTTCGTCACCTAATGAATTACCCTTTGGATCATATTCTGGAAAATTGCCTTTATTCATAGAATCTTTTGCTAAATTGTCTATGTCTTGTTCTTTTAATCCTAACTCGAAGGCATATTTTCTAAAAGCACCAATCATTTTTGCTGTAGGCTTACTTCTAGCAATTCCAAATGCTACATCTTTTGCCAGCATTACTACTGCATTCATAAATTTTTCTCTGGCATTTGCTAATTGTCTTATTGCTCTAACTTTAGGAGAGTCCAGTGAAGGTCGAATATATCCTCTGATTTCTTCTTCTATTTCTGTTCTCATATCAGGACTTATTTTTTCGCCTGTGCCCTTTTCATAGTCTTTAATTTCCTGTCGCCATTCTTTATCTGCTTCAGGCTTTAACAATTCTTTGTATTGTGCAAATGCTTCTAAACTGTCATTTAATACCTCTATTATTTCGAAGTAGTCTCTTTTGCCGGCAATCATTTTACCTGCATCTATAACTGGATGTTCGATTGTGTTTAAATCTGCTACTTTTTTGGGATCTACTTCTGTGCTTCTTCGTATTAGTCGTGAAATAGCATTTATGTAATCTTTTCTATATGCATCTTCTTCATGTCCTGCTATCATAATTGTGGCGTATCTAACCACGGCTTTTTGTATTGTATCAAATTGTTGCTCGTAGTCACTGCCGCCACCAATTCTAAATTCTATCAGTTGATTATCTGTTTCGTAATCTGTATCACCTTTGAAATTTATGCTATTAAATTTATCGCCAGATATAGCATCTCTCAACAAGTCTTCTACCTGCTTGAAACTTCTTACATCTCCCTGTTGCATTTTTTCAGCCGCTGATACAAGATTTGCATATTGACTTTTGGTATATGTATTACCTAATCTGCTGAACTGTTTCAGCAGATATTGATCTCCCAATAATACTGCCATTTTCAATTTGTTTGCTTCTACATCGTTTTTGCCGTTGTAACTCATTGTTACATGTAGACCAGTTTGCCTGTTGGTGTAAAAATTATCTTCACCCCACTCAAATAAACTTTTCATTTCTTTAAGCATCTTACTAGGTCTGTCAAAGACAGGAGAAATTATCTCTATACCAGCATATTCGCTATCTTCTAAACTGGCATCGTTCTCTACTGAATATCCAACGGTTGTATCTGTGTAGCCATATTCACCGTATTCTGGATAGTCTGTGAATGCACTATTGTTCTCTACCCAATTGCTTAAAATCATAGCGGCCTGTTCTTGACTATCTCCTTCTCTAGAATATTCAAAGCCGTAGTCGTCAAGAAAAGAACTCATATATGAATATTGATCAGCGACCCAGTCATCCATAGTGTAGTCAGATTCAGCCTCATCTACTGCTCTCTGTCTTACATCTTCGTCATCTTCTGCAATGTCTCTAAGAAAGTCTCTGTAGTCATCTGCATATTCTTCGTCTATGAGATCGTTACGCCAATTTTCATCGTCCCAGCCATCTTCTTCTCTGTTTTGAAATTCGTTTGGATCATTATCTTCAAATTCTTCTTTGTAGTCTTCTACAGCACGATCTCCTAATACAGAGTAAGCAAAGTCACTTCTGAATTCATCATTGTCATATTCTTCTTCTATAAATTCATCAATAAAAGTTTCCAGATATTCATCCATTGCCTTGTCCATAACCCAGTCGTTGAAGTCACTGTATGCACTATCTGGTAAGTCACCGAATTCGTATTCAATATCACTTATAGACATGTTGTCTACATCATCGCTTTGACTATACTTGTCTACATTATAGAAAAATGTTTCTGCTTCAAAACCACATTTTATTTTTGCATTCAAGGCCTCTTCTTCAACACTACGTTGATTAAAATTTATTTCAAAAAGATCTTGCTCTGACTCTGAAAGTCCTTTGCGTGATAATTTTTTGATTTTGTTTTTGAGATTTTTAATTTTTATTTTTTTGCCTTTACGTTTGGCTATTTTACTTAATTTGCCTTCGTTGGCTTTGGGATTAGCAACAAACACTTCATCTTTAGGATCTTTAATTTCATATTCATTTTGTTTGTTAAGTATTGCTATTGCATCGGCTCCCCCTGCAGAGTCATCGCCTAATGGTGAATCTATTTTACCTGCATAGTTCCCATATTGATCATAAATTTGTGCGCCTTTTTCTACTTGTCCTGCCTGTGTTTTTATTACAGGATCTTGAATATTAGCACTGGCTACTCCGCCCACTGTAGGACTCACTGTTTTCTTTGCCATAGTCGGACTTATGCCTCTATTCATTATGCTTTTAAACCTTTGGGTGGTTTTACTATCTTGGCCTTTGACCATGTCTTTGGCCATGTCTCTGGCCGCACCTGCTGTTGCTCCTACTTTTTTTGATAATGACTTACCTACCTGTTTTGCCATTGAACCCATTCCCTGCTGGCCTACAGGTGTAGGAGAACCAGACGAAGATGCCCCATATTCTTTCAGCAAATGTTTGATAGTTTTTACCTGTTTAAACTTCATTATCTACGCCTTATGTTCAAAGATCTTACCCTTCTACTTGCAGGATTCATTCTTTTTGTTCTTTGTGCTTTTCTTGCCATTCTAGCACCCATTTTAGATTTTGTTTTTTTGAGCACTAAACGTTTTTTCATATTGATTGGCGCACTACATTGCTGAGGTTTTGATACAACACGACCTTTTCTTCGACCAGAAGTGCAACGAACAGCACGGACAACTTTGTTGCCAACCTTTCTCCAAACCATTCGATTTTCAACTATTAAATCTTTTGTTACTTCTTCTAAAATCATACTAAATTTACAACAATGCCTATAATAATACTGACCAGTGAAGTGAATGTTAAACCCACAATAGCAATAATCCAACTTTCTAGTTTGTCTAATCTGCTTTTGGTTGTTTCTTTGAATTCACGTAGTTCTGCTGTGATGCTTTCGATTCTTAACATGTCTGCAATAATATGTGCTTCAATGTTCCCTTTTTCTACGTAAGGTTTTAGTTCCTTATCTGGTTCTGACTTTCTTGGCATAGTCTATCTCTTATAATAAATCTTGTTTAGTAAATTCCATATTCACGGAACTTTTTGTATCAACTGTTCCTGCATTAAGAACTATTCCGTGTAATTCATCTGTCAAAGTTGCTATGGTATGCACTCCTTCTCTTTCAAATGCAAATTTAAAAATAAATCCTGCTCCTGTCAATGTTGGTGCTCCATAATTTTCTAAAACAAATGAACCACTTCCGCTCAATTCTACAGGTTCATTCATTACCACGGGCATTGCTCTTAAGCCTATACACTGAACAACACTTTCAAAATCTTTTTGTGTGTTGTCATTGAAATTGCCCGTTCGTGTAATGTCTAACGTTGTAAACAATGTGTAGAATTCAATGTTGCCTGAAACAACTTCGGCACTACCCATTGCGCCACTTCTTGTTAAACTCATGTGTGTCTCCTGTTTATTACACTATTTATCAGAAGTTGTCGAACCTTCACCCAAAAAAAATGCACTCCGAAGAGTGCATCTTTTTATAAAGTATATAAATCCTTATACTACTGAATAAGAACCTGCTGTTATTGTTGCGTTTGCAAAACTAGTGTTGGCTCTTAGTGCGGTTTGAAGTGCTGAATTACTAATTCCGTCTACTTCAACTGCAAAGTATAAAATTCTTGTGTTTGAACCATGTGTATTCAATATTACTGGATTAGCCACTACTGCCAATGCAGATAGAGCCGCTTCTCCACCTTTAGGGTTACCAGCCGCTGTAAATCCAAATTGATGAACGTTAATTGCATCAACGGCGTCTAAAATAAAATGTTTTAGTTCACCTGATAGGAATTGGTCTGCCGCTGAGGCCCCATTTACTCTTAATTGTGCCATTTTGATCTCCTTCTTGATTAGTCAAATTCTTCAACGATGTGTCTGACTAATTTCTTAATGTTACTATTATTTATGCAAAAAGTCAAAAAAAATGGCAGTTAATACCGCCATTTTTTCCGTTAAATTAACTATTAACTTACAGTGATGTTTGATCCTGCTGTAACAGTTGCACTTGAAAAGTTATAACCGTTTACGTTGTCAGTTCCAATACCTCTGAGTTGTGCTTGTAAGGCCGCCGCATCAAATTGACTTCCATCAACGACTGCAAAGATAAGACCATTACCAGCATTTTGAATTTCATACATTAAAGGCTGAATGAACTGAAGTGCTCTTTCAACTGCTTCTCTAGTAGCATCGTCTTCTGATCTTAAGTCGCCGCCTGTGTCAACTAGAATTGCTTTAATGTTGTGTTTTTCAATAAGGCTTCCTGTGACGAAATCGCCTACACCTGCCCCATTTCCTTTTGATTGTGCCATTTTAAATCTCCTGTTCGAGTCATTAAACTCTTTTTGTTACTTTTATTTATCAAAAAACAAGAATTTTTAGATTGAATCTGACGTGATTATGACCGTCTAAGAGATAGATCTGATTTTGTTCTTGAGCCTGTTCTAGGAGAAAATAGTTTTGTTCCAAATTCTGCACCTTGTCTCAAACTTGAATCAACGTCTGTAGTTCCAAACGGATTGAGAATTGTGCCTGCAGGATCTCGTGCAAATCTCTGTCCAAGTGCTTTTATGCCTGAAGGTATGCCTCCAGTATATTGATTACCTCTGAAATTAGGACTGTATTGTTTGTCTAGTGCTCTTGGTTCACCTGTTACAGGATCAAAAATAGTCTGTCTTGCAGATGCTTTTCTTCTATCTGCCGCAGTTTCTTTTTCTTTATCTATTTTTTGTTTTGATTTCTCTGCATCACTTTTGGCTTTTTGTTGTTGTGCTTTAACAAGTCTATCTATTTCTGCTGTTTTAAGACGTTCAACATCTTTAGGATCAGGTGCTTCACCTGATTTTGTTACACGTTGACCAAATGCTTTTTGACTTGCTTTTGAGTATGCCGCATCATAGTCAAGTTTTCCTGAGTGAATATTTACATAAGTGTCAACAGCAATATTAACACTTTGGTTAGATTTTATCAAATCAGATACTTTACTGGCATCTTGTTTGACTTGATCTGTATTTTCAATTACTATGTCGTCTATTTTCATGATTGTTTTGTTCTTCCACCTGCCCAATAACCTGCTACTGCGCCTATTCCTGTGCCTGCTTTCTTATATTTATCTACATTGCCTCCGGTTTTCTGTGCTATCTTTTTACCTATATATCTACCTGCAACTGCACCTGCGGCCGCAGTGGCTACTCTTCTTGTTAAACTTGTTCTTGGCTCTTTGTAATCTGATGAAACTTTCAAGCCTCGATCTTTTATCATGTTAGTCATTGGTGCTAACAGTTCACTGCCTCTGCCTAATCTTCTGATTTCTTGAGTAAGTTTAGTTACTGCTAGTTGTTTTGAACTGTATCTCAGTTTGCCCCAACTTAAAACTAGTCTTCTGTAACTTTTATATCTTGTGTCTGAAATCTTTAATTGATTCTCAAGCCTCATAAAAAAAGACAATGCTTCATTTCTTCTATCTCCGCGTCTTCCTACCTTTGACATAAAATTATGATATTGTCTTTCATTAAATTTACAAGAATTTAAAAACTTTTTGCTTTGATTATTGTCTTTGAAACTAATATATCTATTATCAGGATTTTTAACTGCGTATGCCAACATGTAAATATCTGTTGCATGTGTTCTCATAAGTCCATAATAACCGTATTGCGAACTCTGTTTTGCATATCCTACTGCATATTCTTCACTGCTGTCATCTTGTAATAACATATAGAGAGATAATGTTTGCAAATATAAAAGATTAGCAACGTTTCTACCTGTGAGGTTTTTGAAACTGTTGGTAGTTCTATATAGTCTTGCTTCTGATATTTCTTGATTTACAAGTTGAAAGTCAAAAGAATTTTTTAAAGGTTGTGTTACATCACTTATATCACCGTATCCAATCATATCTGTCAACTCATCAAAAGTTATAGGAAAAATTTTACCGTTACTATTCTCTATTTCGTATTCTGCTGGACCACCATAGATATCTACATCTATAATTTTTAAAACTTTTACGTTGCCTAATTCACTATGATTAATAAAATCTCCAGGTATAGGCAAAGTATCAATATTATAATCTTTTATAAATGAATTCCTTATTTGTTCTTTTTGTATAGAACTAATTTTTGGATCATTTAGCATATCAACTGCAACACCACCTGGATCAGCCATGCCTCTTACTTTTTCGAATTTGTCCATTATGCTCCAGGCCTCCCTGTGCCAAAATTAAGTTTGCTGAATTCTAATCTGTCAACTAACTTAATTGCGTTGCCTACTTTGTCTACAGCAACAAATCCTTCTTCGCCTGTTACTTCGTAGCCATTTTCTGTTTCTTTGAATGTAGGTATTTGCCTAATTTGTTCTAGTTTTTTAACAAGTTTTACTTTTGCTTCTATAATTTTTAAATACAGATCATACACCGACACAATCTGCTGTGCATTTTCTTTGATAAATTTTACACCTTTAACTAAAAGTTCTGTGGCTTGATCCTGTTTTGTTTGCGTTTTGTAGCCGTCTATTTTCTTCTGCATAAAGTCTATGTATTTTTGCACAAAGCCTTGTGCAAATTGTGTAGGTTTGTCAAATGCTCCTGCTCTTATGGCATTGTTTACATGTGCTTTTAATTGTTGTAGGAAATCTTTACCTATCAAATCGTTGCCTTGCTCTAACCATGTAAATGTTTTGGAATCAATGTTGCTTAAATAATTATTTGCATCAGTGATAGCACTCATAATGTCTTTGCTTTCTTGATCTGTAAGTGTTACCACACCGCTAAGATCCTTTATTAGTGCATCTCTATGCCAAACATTAGGAGTTTGACCTAGCACACTACTGTCAAATCCAAACTTTGCCTGAGTATCTGCCAATGTTGGACCGCCAACGTATTCTGTATGCCACACTATGCCCATTTCTGCGTTGCTGATCTGTTTAGCCAAGTCTGAATCTGCAGGTATGGCATATACTAATGTGTTAGGTTTGAAAGCAACCACTTCTTCACCGCCCATTTCTGTATTGATAAGATCTTCTTTAGTATAAAGCATGTCGCCTTGTGCTACTGTATTCCAATTTAAACCTTTGAGATATTTCAGTGCTGTTTTTAATTTGTTCTGAAGTCCTTCTGCAGGATGATTTTCTTCTATATCTTTGTCAGTAAAATTTATTTTAGGTGTTTTTGCAAATACTCCTTTAGTGCCTACAAAGAATTTGCCTGTTTGAGGATCTTTTCCAGCAATGATGGCAGGTGCTCCGTCCCATTTTGTTGTCATACTTACAGGAGCATCTGCATTTCCTTCTAGCATTTCATGTAAACTGTAGAGATAATTTACAGATTCTTTTGCACCCTCAAATCCTTTGTTAAAAATGTTATCTTCAAGATGTTCCAAATGAGTATTTTTGCCATCTGCTTCACAAATGATCTTTCTGATTTCTAATTTTAAGACTTCATTGATTCTCATTTTTTCACTGGCTGATACTGTGTTGCTCTGCTACCTTTAGTCATACCTGTTCTGGTGCCTGATTTGTTTAATCTCTGCAAGTCGCTGGGCCTTATGATGAATTGACCCATTGGATTGTTAGGAGCAAATCCGTCACCTCTCACAGCAACAAAACCAGGTGGCACTCTTAATTGTTTCTTGCCATCGTTATATACATCTCCTGGAAGACCAACAATCTTGCCTGTGCGTTTTCCTTGGCCTTTTTGGTATTGACCTTTTGTATTTTTAGGTGTCCATTGAACCGGTTGATTTACTACTAAAGGCATACCTCCACTTGACTGTGCATTTGGAGCCGGTAATTGACGATTTGCGGCGTCTTTCTGAATTTTTAACTTTGCATCTGCAACCATTTTTTGAAATTGCTGATATGTTGGTGCAGGTATTAGTGTTGAGTTAGGGTCTTTGGCTTTTAATTTTTGATTTTCTGCTTTAATGACTTTTAAAGCATTCATATAATCTACACGTTGCTGTTGTTCAGCCTTGAAGTCATCAGTTTCATCTTGTGTTTGTTGTGCTTTTAGTTTACGAAGTGCTGATATTTGTTCATCATAATTAAGCATTTGATTAAAAAAGTTTGTTGCATCTTTGTTATCTGTAAATTTTGGATTGCCGAAACCATCATCTCCGTATTTCTGTAATCTTCTAGCAATATACTGTTGTCTATTTCTGATTACGCCATTTATTTTTGAAGTAAGAGGATCTCTGAGACCTCTATCTGCTGGATCTTTGATATCATATTTTGGATTGTAATATCTGTAACCTTCTGGTCCTGTGTCTCTGCCCAGTTTATTTTTATCAAAATACTTTGCTGTTTGCTCCTGTGCATATTTAAAAGCAGGAATCAATTGCCCTTTTGTAACAATAAATTCTAAATCTTTTATGAACTGTGTGTTAGCATCATTGTATGCAGATGCTGTGCCTACACCTTGACCTAGTCCTTTAGCAACGGCCTCTGGATCGTTGTAATCTGGTTCTGGTAATTGAACTTTCTTTAGCACATCTTTGTATTTTTGTGTTGCTATTTTAAGAACCAGAGGATCCATCTGATCTTTTTTATCATCTTTGGGTGTTTCTTCTCCAGGCATTTCTGGTGGTAAATTATCTTGATCATATTGTCTTTTTGCAGGATCGATTTTTGGTTCTTTTTTTATTTCTTTATCTGATTTATTAATTAACTTATCTATTCTTTCTGCATCATCTTTTTCGAGATCCAAATTTCCATCTCTATCTATTTGCAAATCGCTTACTTTTTTTGTATTAAATTTTTTCTTGAATTCTGCAGTCAATTGATCTTGTGTTTCTCTTTTAGCAACCTTGGTTCCCAAAGAAGTGTTTACCCAATTTTTTCCGTTCCATTGATATTTGTAATTTACTCGAGTGCCTTTAAGAGGTCCTTTTTTTGCAATTACATTTCTGTTCAAAATAGAACCTATAGGTATTTCAGGTTCGTCATTTTCTAAAACTGTGGCAGTATATTGTTTTGACTCTGACTTAACAGGACCCATCTGCCTTTGTCGTTTGGCCTCTCTTTCTGCATCTTGTAATGCAAGTTGCACATCTCTGAGATATTTTGTAATAAATTCGCCGTGGCCGTTTTTGATATGCACATCTAGTCTTTTTTTGACTTCAGGTGACAAAGGAATTTCTCTCATTCCAGGTTGTCTACTACCTCCTGGGCCAAATCCCATTGCTTTTAATCCACCATATACAAATAATTTTTGTAAATTAGATGCTGTGGGATCTCTTCTAGTATCTCTTGCTAATGGATTTTCATCATCACCTCGCATAAATCGTTGAAAAGAACCGTCTTTACCAAATATTCTAAGTCCTTTTTTACCTTTGTCAATTTTAAGATCTCTTGTTTTTGTTGTTCCACCTATACCTACACCTAACTGATTCCAAATTTGTCTCAAAGTAAGACCTGCGACAGGCTCACCTTCTAGAGATTGCATATTAGAAGGCATAGTCATATATGTAAAAGTATTTAATTTAAGATCGTATTGTGCAACTCCGTCATCGGTGTTTACGCCATTTACTTTAAATGTTTTTGTTACACCTTTTTTTGGATCAATAAGTTTTTCTCTTTTATCTCTTTTGATTTGATAAAATGGATGATCATAAGGTATTTGATTTTTTTGACCTGCATCATCAAAGTAATAGTAGTTGTATCGTGTTCCAGTTTCTGACTCTACTGGCTCGACTTCTATCTTATTAGCAGGTGCGTCTTCTAGAAATATGACGTTACTAATCTTCAACTGATTGCTCCTTCATGTTTTCCTTGATAATTTTTTTAATACCTCTGGAAAATTTTGAAGGATCGCGGTGTTTTATGCTGTTGATAAGCCTATTAGTAAGATTTTTTGCTTCTTCTGGTTTATAATTCCTGTCGATTTGTTCAAGTAGGTTTATAGCACTAGCAATTACATGCTCAGCACGATTTTCTACAACATAATCTTTGCTTTTATCGACTGATATTTTGTTTAACTCTTCTAATATGCTTCTATGTTTGCCCACGATTTCTCCAGCGGTTATGTGCTTTACTACTATTTATCATTAGAAGTCGTTCTTTTTTAGAAACTCATGCATGTTCAGTGCTTGGTCTATTGTTCCTTTGCTTTCTTCCTCGTCTGCTTTTATAGAATTACTGCGTTTTAATTGATCGACTAGTCCTGTGGTTGTCATTGTCATTGCGTCTTCATCGCCTTCTTCAAGATCTTCTATACGCAATGTATCAGGATCAAACTTTAAATCTACTTTACTGCCAACACCACTACTAGAACGTGTTTTCATAAACTGTATTTGATATCTACCACGTTCTCTCATAGCATTACTTGTGAATATACCAACAACATTGTCAGCAGTTTGTATTTTACTGATACCACCTGCAATATGATGGTGATCAAATTCTATTTCTTCTACTGCACCTCTGTTCAACTGTGATGCTGTGACTAACAAAATATCTCTTTCTGTTGCTAAATTACGCAACTCTTCTGACACATACTTGTCCTTGATAAACAAATCACTGCCACTTACTTTTGCACTTATAGGCATCATTAAATCTAAGTAGTCAACTAACAAACAATCTACTTTTTCGCCACTCTGTATTTCATATTCTCTGATAAACACTCTGAGATCATTTGCATTTATACCATTAGGCATCTGTTTTACTCTCAGTCTGCCGGCACCTTTTGCCTTCATACGCACTTTTAAGTCAACATCATCCATGTTTTTCATTACTTCTTTAGTGCTGTATCCACTTACCATTGCATCAAGACGCATACTAATTAATTGTTCACTCAGTTCTAAACTGACATACGCAACATTCATTCCTGCAAGTGCCCAATTGACAGCAAAGTTTTGTAAAAATAAACTTTTACCTGCGCCGGAGCCTCCTGCGAATATTGTGATTTCGCCTCTGTTCAAGCCACCATAAAGTTTTTGATCTATTCCTTTCCATCCTGTGCTTACTGCTCCTGCTTGATTTTTTATCCATTCCAATCTCTCTTTTGGATTTTCAAAATATTCTATGCCTAAGTCTTTTACAAGGCCAACTTGACTTGCATCTTTTATCTTATTTTCTACAGTTCCATAGTCTTGATTTTCTAATAAGTCTGTGCTTTCAATAATTGCTTTCTCTAACGCCTTGTGTCTGCAAAATTTTTCAAACTCTGATAAAAACCAATCGTGATGATCTACTGTGACATTGGGTATTGGCTCTAGTGTAATGCCTGCAACCGCACTTACCTGTTCAGGAGTAGGAATAGCATTGTGTTTTTCACTGTGGCTCTTAAAAAGTTCTACTGCTGGTCTGTATTTTAAATTAAAATACTCAGGCTCTACAATGTTTTGACATCTTGCAAATAAGTCTGGATCGCTCAATAAGAATCTCAAGAATAATTCTTGTGTTTCTTCGTTGTATGTTTTTATATCGCTCATAATTTTTCTAACTCACTTAATATATATCTATAAATTTTTTTATGCCCTGCTTCGTTTGGATGGCGATCTTCCTCACTCTCAACCAAAGGTCCTGTTACGCCTACAATATGACTCATAGGTTTTGTAAATTTAGGTGTCATGATATGGTCGCCAAAATAATTTGGTATGCATCTTTCACTCATTGCAGTAAATAATAATTTTATATTATTTTGTTTACATAAAAGTTTGAGATTATTACATAATCCTAATATATGCAGTTGCTTGTCTTCGAATCTTGTTAAATGCGTTTCATTAAAACTTTTTATTTTAAAATGATATTTGTCTTCTATAGTCTCTCCATCACTATTTGTATATGTAAAATCATTTTGTCTAACATTGAATCCTTCATTTTTAAAAAATTCTAAATTATTTTCATCTATTAAAAATCTGTGTCCTAAAACACCCATGTAAAACTTATGATCAGCGAACCATACTTCACTTCTTTCTGGAGCAGTTAATTGACATATAACTGTATCTACATCAGAGCCTATTCTATTTCTTTTTTCTGATTGCTTTTTTACAACGTCTATACATTGGCGTAATGCTCTAAATGAACTTCCACCGTTCATAGAATCATTTCTTACGTGAAAATGATTTTTTAATAAGTCTGGCCAAGCCTTTCCGCCTCGATCCTGCAATTCTTTGTGTCCTGCGGAAAAACTACAACCGTTTACATATATACTTTTCATTTAATGCCCAACCATGCTAATATAGGTGCGAATATTTGTATAATATGCCATGGATGCCATAATAAATGGACACCTATAGATGTTACAAATATTTCTTTCCAATGCCCCACACAAAATGTGAATAATTTTTTACACTTTTCAATCATAACATTTTTGCCCTCACTCGTGCTTTTATTTTGTTGCTAGTTGCATAATTTATAATACTTGATACTGTGGCCAGCCTACCATATCTTTGCACGGCGTCTGCGGCGTCTTTGCAGTCTGCATGCCAAGGAGGAAAACTTACTTCCCAATCTAATGCAAGTGCCTGTTCAATTAAATCTTTGCCTGCATCATCTCTGTCTGGGCATAGTATGATTCTCTGTCCTAACTTTCCTATCAAATGTGCCTGTTCGGCTCCTACACTATTACCTTGTATAGATACACCATCTATGAGTATTGCATCAAATACTCCTTCTGTAACAATAACAACTTCTCTTTTACTGTCTGCAAATCTGTCTACATTAAACACATATCCTGTTTGCATGTTATGTAAATATTTTGCAGTTTGTTTTGAGGGAGGATTTATATGCCTTGCTGTCCAACCCACAAGTTCTCCATTGTATGAAAAGGGAACTACTAATCTCTGCTTATATAAACTTTCTTCAAAGTATAGCAGTGGATATAGACCAAGCAATCCCCTATCATATGCATACTGTTTTACTGCATGATCATCTGGCAAGTCATCTACTACTATTGCAGATTCAGGCAAGTCAACAGTTTTAAATTGTGAGAGTGTGTAAACATAATCAGAAGTTTCTTCTTGTTCTAATATTTCTGCATACTTTAATAATTCTACTTGAACTTTATGCAGTTCTGTTTGATCCACACCTAGTGTTGTAACTAAATCTTTAAACTTTTTACCTAATGTTGGATTTGGTGCCCACCCTGTTTTATACCCGCAGTTAAAACAATTAAAGGATATCTTAGGTCCACTTGTAATTATGCCTCCTCTTTTTCTCGTGTCGCTACACATAGGACAATCTAATGTAGTCCATCCACTAGGAGTTTTACTTGTCTTTACTGGTAAATTATCAAAGACAAGTCTGTGCACCTGTTCAACAAGAGAGTCTATATCCATATGTTTATTATACAGGATATATATGATTTGTCAAGTTAATTTCTAAGTAGAATCTGAGAAATTGAACCTGAAGTAGGATATGTTAAACATCTAATCCAATTTGCATTTACAGTAAATGTTTTGTGTGTAATGTTGCTTGTTGCAGTTAGAGAACAGTTTGCTATGTTAAACCAATCTTTACTAGCATCATCATTATTTGGTGCGTTTTCTAATATGCTACCTTGTATCAAAACATTACCTGTATATGTTGAAGGATAAATTGCCAAAGAATGTCTTGCATCGGCAAAATTTCTATCTTGATTTCCGTATAAACTGCTTGTCGTAAAGATGTTTGCAGAGTCGCCTAGGCTTGTGTTTGCTACTTGTGTAAACACATTTGCCACCTGTGTTGCAGTAGGTTCGATTACACCATCTGCAAGTATCTCTATGTTCATCACAACATCGTAATCCTGATTTGAGTATATCGGCATATCTTTTGTTTCTGCAGAATCTTTTGTAAAATACATTTTATATAATCCTGCGTCGATGTTTGTTAAGTCTCCTTCATTTAAATATAATTTTATAACACCTATACTACTAGTTTGTTCTACTTTTCTTGTAAGCATACGTTTCTTAGTAGTAGGATTATAAATGTGTGCATACAAAGTGTCGCTGAAAACGTTTTGTAGTTTTCTATCTCTGTCTCGAATATTAAATGTAAGTTCGTTACTAAATCCTTTATGTGCTTTTAATTTTCTATTATTCATAGGTCTATTATCCAAATAAAGTGCGTCAGAAGTAACCACAAGATCTATTGGGTCGTCGTAAATATATAATCTGTGATCTCCATAACTCATGTTTTTATAACCTTTATGTATTAGTATTTATCTTTCTAGATGGTAAATATCGTTATGCAAGAAAAGTATCAAGAGAAGTTTCCTTTTATAACAGGATTAAAATATGGGGAAACTGAGCATTTTGGTATTGTTGTAAATTATGATAACTCTATAATTACTTTTTACGACATACAAAAAATTACCAACCTGGACGAAACAAAAGTTTTACTAGAATTAGGTGACACATGGTGGTGGGAGTCAAACAGAATGATGCCTATAGATGTTTTTTTGCATCACGAGATGAAACCATTTCGGCCTTACTTAACAACTTTTGTAATGAAAGACGTTACACATCTTTTTGGGCCAATGACTACTTTACAGAATCTTCTTAAGAAACGTATTAAAAGACGTGGTATTCAATTAGTTAGGAAGAATGATTAAGTTTTTCTATAATTAGATTCAGTTGCACAATAATTGCTAATGCATAACCCATTGCATGGCTTTGTTTAAAAAAGTAATCGTCTGTTTTTACCCAAACGTCTTTCTCAACTACCTTCCAATCCTTTCCTACCAAATGACGTTTACCTGGACGAATCATAGCAAGTATCATTGCTAACTGTTCTATATTTTTAGGTGGATGTTGCTTTACTATATCATAATGATTGTTTATATGAAAAAGTTGCTCTACTATTTCTTCATGTTCAAACAGTTCCCACATAGGCTCTGTGGCAATTAATTTATCTAAATGTTGCTCATCAACTACATCTTTATAGATATGATTATTAAGGAAGTCTACTTTGAACCAACCCTCTTCTTCTGCCTGTTTGTGATCTATTGTGCTATAACCTTCTAGAGGAAACTTTGGAATGTTTTGAAAGTAGACACCAGTATTGTGTTTGGTAAACTTACCATCTTTTTCAATACTTGCAGGAGTAACATTGACTAACTTGAGAAAGTCATCTCTATTACCCATGTCGATGTCTACATCAAAATCAATCTTCACTGAACAGCATACTCCATTTCATTAATTTTTCTTTTTTCTCTTTTATTCTTTCTTCTATTTGTTTATCACTTACCAAACCATTCATCTTTAAAATTTCGATCATACACATTACATCACCTACTTCATCTTGTAGATCTCTTTCGTATTTTGTTTTTCCTTTACTGCGAATCATTTTACTACAAGCCTGTATTAATTCTCCACATTCTTCCATAGTGATCACAAAGAGTTCTTCACGTTTTTTCATAATTCTTTTCCTTTAAATTCTTCGGCAAGTGGAAAAATTTTAGCAATAGCATCTGCAACTGCCCAAGCAATTTCCATATGCTCAAGTTGTGTGCCGTTTGCACCTCGCAACTCTATGTAATGTATCCAACTTCTAAGTGTCCCATTTACATACATTCTGCTTACAGTATTGCCCTCAGGCAATACTGCTCTGGCTTGTTCCTTAGCAATACCTTTTTCTATTGCCCAAGTATATGCATGTCTTGATGCTCTTATAATATCTTTTTGCATTTCTTCCCATTGATGATTAAGTGAGAAGTCATCAGTTGGAATACTGTTTTGCCTATTTTTTGGATCTTGTAATCTTGCTTCTCTGATTTCAAAATCTAAATCTTTTGTTGGGTCGGCATATCTTTGACTAAATTCTTGAAAACTAAAACTTCTGTGTCTCAGAATTTGTCTTGCAATATCCCTTGTAGTTTCTATTTCTAAACATGCTGACACCATTTCAAGTGGTGACCAATGTTTATGTTTCATTAAATATTTTACAAGTTTTTCACTTGTTTCTTTATTGTTTTGATTGTCTGGATTACTTACTCTGGCACAATATGCCACTAAATCCAATGCTGATTCATTGTAATCTGGTGCTTGACTAAAACTAACCAATTTTACTTTCATTATTATTCCTCAATTTCAACGTCTGTATCTGATCCAATAATACCATCATAGCCTTTAAATCTGTAATATACAGTTAATTCTTCGCCGGCTTTAATAGGCTTTATTGTGTGTAATGTTCTATCACCTTTGTCTGTAGCAATATAACAATTTGGTTCTTCACTATGATTTATAAAACCTCCTAAAGGTGTTCTTACCCATTCGAGTCTATCTCTATTATGAACTAATACATGTGTTTCTCCTATCACTGTTCCTGCGTTAAGTCCGCCTACTCCTTGTTTTACATGCAATCCTAATCCGTCAATTTTACTTTCTTTTATTGTAAGTTTTTGTGGTAAAGGCCTGTATGTTTTATTATTAAATGTTCTCATAATCCTGCTATTTGACATGTTTGTTTTATCTCCGAAACTTCTTCTTTGTTTGCTAAAAATACTTTCATCCAAAATTTTGAATCTATAATATCTTTAATCATTTCAACTTGTTCTGAAGTAAATCTTCTAAGTAAATCATTTCCGGAATCACTCAAATACATTACCCATGGACTTACTTTAGCACTTCTTATATCATGAACTGCTCTGGGAGTAGACACTTCTCTAAAGTATTCATTGTATTCTTTGCTATTGTCTTTTGCCCATTCTGAAAGATAAATTATTGTTCTTTCTAATGCTTTGAGACCTGGTTCCTTTTTTACATACATAAGTAAAAATTCATTATACATTTTATCTTTGTGCCAGTCTGCTAATTTTTTTCCATTCTTTATTAGCCACTCTGCAAACTTTTCTGGCTCTAAATATTCATTCCTAATGCAACTTCTTCCAAATTTTACAAAGCCTTCATAGTATTGGCTTCTCACAAAATCTTCCTGTGATTTAGGTTTACTAGCAACTGTGTTTAATTCATAGAACATTTGAAATACTCTGTAACCTAACCTTGTATGTGTTAAGTCTTTATCTGCCCAACGTCTCTTTCTTACACACATATGAGCGGCCAGAGTTCTTTCACTCATGAATGTTTTATCGCACCATTTACACTTATTTTCCAAAGATGTCTTTGATTGTTTTGTCATCGTAGCCGTAATCATATGCCAATGCCTTTAATTCTTCATTGCTGTTTAATTTTATCATAAGTTCGATATCTTCTGGTTTACAATTTGGATATAATTGATATAAAAATTCTGATATCTTATTTTTCTTTTTCTTAGCATTAGGCGGTTTTAAATATGGATGAAATTGTATTTTGCCTGTGCCACATGCACTTAAAAGTAACCATTGCAGTTCAGGGTGTTTACTAACTTCCATAAATTGAAAGTTTACTAATTCATTTGTTAAATAAATGTAATTAGCGGCGTCTCTGCCTTGCACACTACTGCAATATCTCATCATCATCCAGGCACTGAATGCCTTTTTCTGTTCATCATTTAATCTTTTGTAAAAGCCTCGGTCTTTTTTATCAACTGCGGCCATTATATCTTTTAAAGGTATTTGAGGTTTTCTAGCCATTACTTTCCTTCAAACTCCACAAGTGTTTCTACATTGTAACCTTGTTCTCTTATTATAACACTTCCTTGTAAATCGGGCAAGTCAATTACAGCCAAAATTAAGATATTTTCTTTGTCTATGTTAAACTGTTCATGTATTAAATCTGCACAGGCTAATGCTGTTCCACCTGTAGCAATTAAATCATCTATAATAACTACCTTTCCTTTTATAGCAGATATTTTTTGTATGTGTAATTCTGTCTCACCATATTCTAATTTAAATTCTTTACTAACTGTTTCGTTTGGTAACTTGCCTGGCTTTCTAGCCATTATGAATGGCACTTCCAAATCTCTTGCCAAAGGTGACCCAAACACAAATCCTCTACTTTCTATACCTATTATAGTATCAACTTTAAAGTCCATACAATGTGCTGTAAGTTCTATAAGAGATTTATTAAAAGCCTTAGGTTCTTCAACTAATGATGTGATGTCTCTAAACTCGATGCCTTCTATAGGAAAGTCTAAAACAGTTCTAATGTAATCTTTTATTTCCATGCTTCTTCTTCCCATGGTAGATATCTTTTACCAAAGTGTCCATAATTAGTTGTTTCCCTCATATCAAATTCAAATAAATTAAATTTATCTATAATACCAAGTGGAGTTAGATCCACTTTGCTTTTAACATCTTCTGCGGCAACATAATCTATTTTATTGTCTATCCATACAGCAACTGAAGTAGGTTCTTTTATTCCTATTGCATAACTTAATTGCACTAATACTGTTTGACAATCAAAATTTTGTTGTAGGGTTTTAGCAACAGATCTAGCCATATAAGCGGCACTTCTATCTACCTTTGTGCAATCTTTACCGCTAAATGCTCCTCCGCCATGCGGCGCGGCTCCACCATATGTGTCAACTATAATTTTTCTACCAGTAAGTCCTGTATCGCCATCTGGCCCACCTATGACAAATCTACCTGTAGGATTTATAAAAAATTTTGTATCCTTTGTAATATACTGACCTGCTTCTCCGTCTACTATTGTGTTCTTTACTTGTTGTCTCACAAACTCTATATCAACATCATCGACATGTTGTGTGCTACACACTATGCTATCTATGTCTATAGGCTTACCGTCACTGCCGTAATTAAATGTAACTTGTGCTTTACTATCTGGTTGCAACCAATCCCATTTATTATTATTTTTTCTCAAAAAAGATAAGTTTCTAACTATACCGTGACTTAAATATAAAGGTAAAGGCAATTTGTTGTCTGCCTCATTACAGGCATATCCAAACATTATACCTTGATCACCTGCACCAAAATCATCTGTGCCTAATGCAATATCAGAACTTTGTCCATGAAGATTATTCTCTATGTCTACAGTTTCCCAATTGAATCCTTTTTGATCATAGCCTATTTCTTTTATAACATCTCTTACAACATTTTCTATTCTTTTGATGTTGTCGCCTTTATGACTTTTAAATTCTCCTGCAAGTTTAACTTTATTTGTAGTGACTAAAGTTTCTATTGCGGCCCTATAATTTTTATTACCGTCTATTAAAAAATGTGCAACTGCATCTGATATTGCATCTGCTACTTTATCAGGATGTCCTTCACTTACACTTTCACTAGTAAATTGATACATTTTTACCTCATTTTTAAATTTAAAATATCATCCCATTCAGCATACTCTATTTTGTTAAAATTGTTTACAGGAAATTGTGGCGGTTCTATATGTAACCATCTTCTTCTTTTGTAAACTTTTTTTAACCATACTTTTTTGCCACTAATTGTTGTTTTAGGAGTAAATGCAAAAGTTTTTTTCCATGGTGTAAATCTTAGATTGTCTTCGCTGTTTATATAATCTCCAGCAACACCATAGTAATTTTTACCCATCATATGTGGATACCTAGTATATGCAGGATGGTTAAAATTTGTATTTTGTCCTTTTCCTTTTGTAATGTTTTTTGATGATATCTTGCTGTTTCCATCTTCTATAGTTGTTTTCGCCATTTTCTCCTCCCCAACTTGTATTCAATTTAAATTGATGCGGAGTATTTTTAATAAGTTTCTTTTCCCACTCTAATGCTTCTTCCATAGTTGGGAATTGCTGAATGACCCTAGCATCGCAGTCATATTCGACGTTACGCATTTTTTTATATAAAATGCTTTTTCCTTTTTGACTAGCATCTATATGCTCAGCCATTCTCATTTTGAATGGCTTTGCAGTATATCCATAATATACCATTCCGTCCTTAAATTTTATTTCATAGACTTTATAGTTTGCCATCCTTTCTCATCTGTTCTCTGATTTTTGTTGCACTAATATTTTGTGTTTCCTCATCAAGAACTTCTTCTTCGATTTTATAACCTACACCTCTACCATATGTGATATTCATAATGTTTGGCACAGGGAAGCATCTAAATTTTCCTGCATGTTCGGCCAATGCAATTTCTATATTCTCACAAATTTTATCTACTTGCCATGGATTATCATCTGTCAGTGGCATATCTCTTACCAGTATTGCTACTTGTCCGTGTTTTGCTAATGCCCTTTCAAATAGTTTTTTATGCCCTTCATGAAATGGTTGAAATCTGCCAAGCATTTGTGTAGTTGGTTGCTTTGGCTGAAATTCATGATCTTTTATATCAACAGCAAGTAGTTTTGCCCACTCATCAACTTTATCCTCACTCCACCATTCTTCTTCGTTAATAATTGCATTTATAGGCACACTATCTATTGAAGGTTTTTCAAACATTTTATTTGTGTCTTCGAATCTGCCTTCCTCTATTGTGTTCATCCAAATAACATACTCAGGAACATTTTTTTCTCTCAGTTCGTTTGTAGGACAAACAAAATCTGCTACACCATAACGTTTTTTAGCAACACTTTTCCGAACATAGTCTCGCATACGCAACGATTGTCGCTCTCTGCCTTCTGGAGTAAAATCCCAGTCGTTATGTATTTCTCTGATCTTATCTGCATTATGCCAGTCGGCATTTCCTAGTATTTCCACTAACTTTTCTGCTAGTGTAGATTTACCTGAACCAGGTAATCCAAAAATTAAAATTCTTTTCATTGGTTTTCTTTTTCCCATTCAACATTGGCGTCATAGTCTTCCCATATTTCTGCGTCAATGTCATTATAGTTTTGGTAATGATCTACCCACTTTTTATTTAACCAGCCAACGTCTGCTTCATAACTTTTACCGGTAGTATCATTATAATCATAGTTTGTTTCTAACTCTTCTTTATTGTAATATACTCTGTCCACAAATTCACCTAGATTAGTTTCCAATATACCAAAGCCTAACTTATAACGATCAAACTCTTCATCAGTGTCTAAGAACCAACAACCAAATGTGCCTTTTTCAGAACTATGAAATGCTAATACTGGAATGTATTCATCTATATCTTCAGTAGGTTCTTCTCGACCAAAATATGCTCCTTCTCTGCCATATACTTGTTGAGCATCTCCAGTAAAAATTTCTTTATCGTAACTCCAATCGTCTTCACCATTTGCTGGCACCTCATATACTGTAAATTCACCATCTGCATAAGAACCATTCATATGCTCAATGTCATCACATTCCCACATGACAAATTCACAATCTTCAAGTGCTGGACTAGGTGGTGTATCAGGATCTAGTAGAGCATCGTTAGGCACATCTTCTTCTCCTGCCCAATCGTCTGCTTCTAATACCTGTTCTACAATTTCATAACTGTCTGAGTCTTTGTTATATCTTACAAAGTGAGGGTTTACTTCTCCTACAACAATTTCCCCTCCATAATTACTACCTTCTATTCTATATCTTCTTTTTGCCATCTCTCTCCTTACAACATATCTGAAAAATCTATATCTTTTATTTTATTTGCTTCTTTCACAAACATTGCACATTTAGGTTCTGGCTTGTCTTCCAAAGGCACAACCAATAAGTGTCCATTTTTTAATTTAGGAAAATACCATTTTACATCTTGATACACATTTGTAATCTGTATTTCCTCTGCTCTGGGCAACCATGTTTTCATAGGATTCAAAATAGGCGCCACAAAGCCTCGATTGTTAAGACTTGATAATGGCATAACTTCTATACCATCAAAGTCTTCGTCACTTGTTAATATACTCCAGTCCATAGGCATCTGTATTTTATATCCTCCTATGTCTAAGCATATTGCAGGTGCATAAAAACTTTCTAAAAATATAAGAGGCAAAAAATAGTAATCCATAAACTCTGGATCACCTGCGTCAAACACACAATATCTTATATCATCTATTTCGTCGGGGACACTATCAATGTCATAACTGTTATTTTCTAATGTTAAAATTTTCATTTATATTCAACCTTTGTTACCTTATGCCTAAAATTTTGTTCTTTATAGAACTGTTTTCTTTTAGTAAGGTGTCTTTTACTATACTTTAAATTACTAGTAATGTCAACCACTTGCACATAATCTTTATCCTCAGCCTTACGAATACCTCTACCGATACTCTGTATTACACGAACAAAACTTTTGCCTGGCTCTAACATTACTAAATTAAATATTCTAGGTATATTAATACCTACTGCCGCTACACCATATGTAGCAACAATTACTTTATTATTAAGTTCACTAACTTCTGCATACTCTTCTTGTCTATCTTTTGTTTTCATAGAACCACTAATAAAGACCCAATCAGGATTTCTTTCCATAAGCATTTCACCTGTTTTAATTCTATCAATTAGAACTAAAGTATTACCGCTTGTGGATAAACCTTTTATTATTTCACTGATGTGATCTATACGTTTGTCATCAGTTAGCAACCATTTAAGTTCTTGTGCATAACTATTAAATCCTAATACACCATCTTGCAACTGAAATATATTTACATCTAAGTCTGCTAATACACCCATGTCTTGCAATTCTTTACTACTTAAATTACCTACTACAGGACCTAAACTACAGAACACTCCAACAGCCTCATAATCATCTTTTGGAATAGTTCCAGTCAGTCCCCATCTTATCGGAACATTTGCAAAAGCACCACCTAATAAATTTCTTAATACATCTGCTTTTGCTTTGTGCACCTCATCAACCATTACACATACAACTCCATCTAAGAATTCATCTACTGGAAAATCGGCTTCATGTGCCTTTGTTTTCTTTTCTAAAATACTTAGACTTTGCCATGTGCAAATAGTGTGCGTTTTGTTGTATTCTTTTCTGTCACCAAAGAATACGCCTACGTCTAGTCCTAAATTTTTGTAATCTTTTTCTGTTTGCACAACAAGATCTTTATTAGGAACAATTACGATAGTTCTACCATACTGCTCACATTTATGGCTCAATACTGCTGTTACTAAAGTTTTACCTGCACCAGTCGCCACTTCCTGTAAGCATTGTGGATTATCTAAAAACTTATTAATAACTTCTACTTGATAGTCTCTTAGAATAATTGGAGTGCCAGCAACAGGATGTCTTGGTGGCCATGCGATGTGGTCATAGTCAGTTTGTGTAACTTTACTAAAATTAAAGTTCCAAGACTTTCTTAAATCTTTAACTTCTATTTCATACCCGTCATTTGTAACAATTGGTAGAAGTCTTTCTAGTAAATGGAAATATGTTCTGCCTCCTATATCGCAAAATCTAATGCAACCATCCCATCTGCCTAACTTATATGCCGGCATATGATATGCATAAGGTAGAAAGTATTTTACTTCTTCTGAAATCTTTCGTCTGGTTTTGACGTCAAGTCCTACAAACCTGACGTTTACTTCATCTCTAATTTCAAGAACACATTTTCCCATAGTTTATTATACTACCATTTGTAATTTAATGCAACACTAAATTCTCTTCCTTGGTTATTGTAAAAAGGAACAATTTCTACGATTTCATTTGTGAGATTATCTCCTCTAAATGCTAATGTAACACCATTGCCAAGATCTTTTGAAACAACAAGATCTAATTTATGTAAATCTTCTAAAAATTCTTGACCTTCTTCTAAAATATCATAAGGACCAGGTGCTCTGTCTAAATTTACTGCATATTGTAAATTTATATCAACACCATTAAATGATTGTTCCCATTTAACTAATCCAACATACTTAGGCACTCTTGCTTGTTCTGTGTCTGTATATTTCAATGCTATAAACACAGGGCCAAAGTTGTTTGCATATCTTATACCTTGCGTTATGTAAGAGCCTGTATTTGTGTATGTAGGAGCATTCCATACCTGCGTTGTTTTTATGACATTGGCGTAAACACATCCAGGCAAACCAAATGTTGCCTCATCATTTGCATTCCACGTTGAGATAAGAACACAACCTACACCAGGACCATTGAGAGTAGCATCTACATCTAATTCGATAGAATTAGTATTGATTTCTGTGTAGTATCCAGGTATGTATTCAATTGACTCTTCGAAGTCATATCTAAAAATACTTACTGCACCATATCCTACTTCTATACCAACACCCTGTTCAGGTTCAAGTTCTGCATTTCCTTCTACATAACCATCTCCATTTAGTTCGTAAAGATTAGGTTTTCTAAAACTATTACCAACATTTAAAAACCAATCGCCTTGACTGATTCCTAATCTCAATGCATTTTGATCATCATTACCTATTCTTATACCAAAGTTATAATTTAAAACAAAATTTGCGTTTGCAGAAAAGTATAGGCCTACATTTTCGTCGGAATACTTTTCATCTAATTCTGTTAGAGTAAATACTCCGTCGCCTACTATAGATGTTTCAAATTCTCCTGTGCCTACAAATTCTCCAGTCCACAAAGGCCTTACTTTGTTTGGGTCTGCTTCTTCATTGTAATAAATTGCTGGCTCTGTTAGTTCTGTGACTACTTCTGTAGAGCCTTCTACCATTTGCCAACTTACTGTATTGTAATAAATTTTCTCAGCATCTAGTCCAAATGCAACATCTAAATTTTTACTAAGATTCATTTCATTACCAAATCTCATAAAGTCTCTGTAACTTTCATTTGCATAAGTTTGATCTTTATGATAGTAAGTTCCATTATTAGATAAATCACCTGTATAATAATCTGCATTATTGTAATTTCTACCTATAGTCATAAAATTATTTCTAACTGCGATATTATATCTTTCACCATCTTGTAAACAGTCATTAGATTGTTTCCAATCATAATTAAAACAATTATCGTAATCATATTCATAAGAAATATATTTTCCTACAATAGTAAAGTCTCCTGCTTCTATGTTAAATCTTGCAGTTTTATTAACATAGTTGTCTTTCTCATTATTATCATTTCTCACACTACCCATACTGCCATCAAATAGACTCAATTCAAACTGGTCTACTGGTGCAACTCTTATATAGTGATCATCGCCTGTTTTGTATGTAATACCATGTTCAATTGTATCTTGTATCAATACTGTGCCAGCCATACTGCCTGACCCATACAGAACACTATTTGCCCCAGATATTATTTTGGCAGATTGACCATGTGCAATATCATGTCCAAAGTCATACCAACCTGCACCAGGATCGTTTGCAGGTATGCCATTCACAAACACAGCGGTGTGATTAGTTTGAGCACCTCTCTCCATATAACCAACAAAGCCTCCTGGCCCTCCTTGTGGATATGTAAATGCAGGCATCACTACTTCTATCAAAGAATCATTCTTTATAGGATCTGCCTCCACTTCCATTTCTTGTTGTGCCACTACTATTACTTCTTCTATTTCACTGGCTTTTGCCTCAACTGCCCACAATAGAAAAAACATCACCGCGGCGGCAATATATAATGGACTGAAGTTTATGTGTAAATTTTTATCAAAATCGTTCATTTTTTCTCCAATATAAAACTATAATTATACATTCTTTTCACTATAAGTCAAGCGGAAATACATTATTTTCATACTTTTCTATGCCAGTGTTAATCAGTATATTTTGGTTATGTTTAAGTATTGGCATCATATCCCAATACATTTCATGTAATTCTTCTAATGATTTATTGTTAAGTTCTTTTATAACATCCATTATCATTTGAAGTTTCTTTTTGCCATCCTGCTCATTATCGTAATCTTCATTCCAATAATCGCTGAATGTTTTAAATCCCCAACTTTTTAAATACTCTAAAGTGCCTGATGTAGAATATAAAATTTGAGGTTGTAAATAAAGCATAGGTCGTGTAGTTTTTTCTGTAATAAACATTTCTTTATGAAATGGTCTAAAGTAATCATCTAATTCGTTACAGAATTCATCGCAGAGTTCTACACATTCTCCGCTTTCAGTTGTTACAGTAAAATAGCAATCATCATAAATGTAACTGTAATCTCCAGTCTTATTCCAATCGGTCAGTTTACTATCATCATGTTTGCTGTCAAATATTTTTTGATATACTTGTTCCCAATTTCCTTTAAGATCAAATTGGATTGGTAGAATATTTTTCAATTCTTGCGGAATAGGGTATTGTTCTTCAATAGGATAAATCATTCCTTTGAAATAATGAAAACTTATTAAATTATTTTCTGTGTCTAATAAATTGTTTTTCCACATGTAATGTAGAAATGCTATTCTGTGCTGTATGCTTAAATTTGCATTCAAACAATTAAACTTTTTTGTTCTTAAATTTGTGTTTGCTTCTTTTGGAAACTTTAGTGTATCGAAATACACATTGTTCTTATCGTATAACCAAAGACCAAAATCTGTAGATCTTATGTTAATCTTGCCTTCGTTGGGTCTATGTAATGAGTGCCACTTATCGTATGTTTGTTTTAAAGTGGCTGAGCCTCCGTGATATGTAATATTAGATAAGGTTATTTTATACTTGTCTGCAAAGTCATGTATAGCATCAGCAAACCATTTGTTGTTTACTACCCACAAAGTCCCTTCTTGAGTGTATTCAAAATATACATGTATATTATCTCTGCGAGAATTTTCTTTGCAGTATTGTTGTAAATCTGAGGTTAATGTTTCTGTAAAGTTTTCAAAATCTATTCTACCTCTTTCTTTTGCTTTATTCAGTCTATAGAAAAAGGTTACTCTATCACTATGTCTTCCATCCCTGCTGTTCTCAACCTCGTGATGTGTCCTATTTGCCATTGTTTAGTATCTAATCCTTTCATTACACCAAGATATTTGTTTCGCAAAAGGGAAAATTGATTTGTGAGGTGTGTTAGGTCAATCACACTTTGTTCGCTATCAACAAACTTTTCTGCGTCTCTACTTGTAAGTTGTCTATTGTATGCTTCTAAGAATTTGCGAAAAGTTTTAGATCTTTCTTTTCGCAATTCTATATTTAAATGTTCGAGTATCGCTTCAATCTCTTGGAGTTGATTGAAGCGGAACTCTGTGATACCAGGAAGAGAAGCACTGGCTTTTTCCAGGCTTCCCTTTATTCTGCATTCATACTTGGCGTCATTAAGTTCATTCTCATAGTAAGCAATGGCATCTACCATCTTACCTAGATCTTTTACAACTTCATTATACCAAGTAGCCACTATTCCCAATCCTCATCATCTTCATCTTCATCTAATCCAATGTCGAAATGACTAACTATAGCCGCCTTCATTACAGAATCAAACTCATTGATGTGATCTTCAACTTCAGAAATATTTACATTATCATCGAATGTTCTAATTAATACTTCTGCAATATTCAATCTTTCTTTTTTAGGAACATGGTGTTTAATGCTTTCCCATGTATCATGTAACAATGCTACTTCAGGACTCATCTGCGTATTCCTCTTCTATAGGTTCATAATCGTCTGGGTCAACATCCTCAACTTGTGCTTTTGGATTTTGTCCCCATTCGTCTATAATTACCTGAAGTTTATCTCCAGTCCAGCCTTTTCTGAATTCTTTGATTGATTCACCTGTAACTGGAGAAATATATTCAAGTTTATTTCCGACTTTTTCAACTATGCCTTTTGATTCTAACATTTCCAATAGGCCACTATATGGATCCATGCCAGTTTCATAAGGTATTTTTACTTGAACGCCTTCAAAAGGTTTGCTGTATCGTGACTTCATCACTTTACAGGCCGCTCTGATTCCTTGCACAGTGGACACCTTGTTGCCATCAAGATCTTCTTTTAATTTAAGTTTCTTCATTGCAACCACAATACTACTTGCATAGATAAATCCTTGACCACCGGATATTTTGTCATCTGGGTCAAACATATCTTGCGAAGCATAAGTGTGATTTGTTGCCACTAGTGCGATTGGAAAAGGTGCAATCTGGTTTACGGTGTTTCTAACCAAGGCTGTCAGTGCCTTTGGCTTTCTACCCATATCACCTTTCATGTCACCTTTTTGGAACTGATCAACATCTGTAGGTGTTAATAACATTCCTAAACTATCTACTACAAATACTAATTTTGGCATTTCTTCGTATGGAAGATCAGAGTAATTTGCTTTGTAGTCTTTCATAAATTCTGATATTGCTTTTGCAACATCATCAATCATAGAAACACTAATTTTTAATAGTTTTTCAGGACTGGTATCAACATCTAATGCTTGTAACCATTGTTCATCAAGTGCGTTCTCTGAATCAAACAACACAACTTGACAACCCATGTCTTGTGCATTTTTTACAATGTTGCCAGAACAAATAAATGATTTTCCTGAACCAGATTCACCTGCAAACACACTAACTTTACCTAGCGGAATACCTCCATTGAAGTCTCCACTTATTAGATAATCTAGTGTGTAGTTACCAGTGCTAATCCAATCTTGGGGATCGTGAAATCCAGCACTAATACCACTAATGCTTTTAGTGATTCCAGTTCGGAACTTTGTTAAGTCAAAAGGTTTCTGCATGATTACCTCCTTAAGACGACTGTCTGTTTCTGATCATATTCAGAATGTCATCAGCCGACTTTTTACCAACATCTTCACTAGCACTTGCTGTTGCAGGTGCCGGTGCAGGAGCCTCAGCAACTGGTTCAGCCGCTGGTGCCGGAGCAGGAGTTTCAACTACAGGAGCCACACTCTCTGTTGCAGGCTGTGATACTGCTGGAGCAGGTTGTGCCGATGCGACTGTTGATTGTGTGCTTGTTCCTGTATCAAGTCCGTAGGGTTTGTAAAAGTTACCCCACCTTGCAGGGTCATATAGTTCCCCGTCTACACTTGCTTGGAACATTTCTGCTATTGCTTGAACTCCTTCTGCTGATGGTTTAGCAGGTAAGAAATCATTCAGATTAAATAGTCCATTACTGTCAATTGCCGCAAGTTGTGACTCATCTAATGCACTTTCTTTTCTTGCCCATTTAGATGTGCTGTAGTCTGCGTATTGACCTTTTGTTGTTTTCGATAAACGGAAGTCTGTTCCATTTACATAATCAGTTGGAAGATTTTCCATCTCTGGGTCCATTAATGCTGACTTAATAATGTTAAAGATTTGTGGTCCAATAACAAAACGTCTGATAGGATTATCAGGTGCCTCTTCATTTAATGGATTTTCGTTTACAAAGCCTTGGAAAATGTAAGAACGTTTTTTCCAATACTTTCTGCCCATATCTTCAAGACTTGCGTCTTTAAACCAAGGACGAACCTCAGTTAATACAGGACATGTTTCGCCCCACATCTCCATACAAGGAACTTGAACGGTTACAGGTTTCTGTTCGCCGCCAACAACTCCTGGGAATGTTAGTCGAATCATTTGTCGTTCTACCCAAAAGAACGTGTTATTTGGATCGTCATCTGGTAAGAATCTAAGAACTGTGCTTGATCCTTCGTCGATGTTCCAAAAAGGGTAAATTGCTTTATCGCTTTGAGCAGGTGAACTACCTGGTTTAGATTCCATTGATTGTAGTTTTGCTCTAATTTCTGCCAATGATGCCATAATGTTTCTCCTTTGTATATGCCATGTGCGTAGTGTGTTTATTCACTACTGTTTCTTATATTAATGCCTAAGTGTAGTTTTGTCAACCTATTTTTAAATAAATTTATAAACTACAATGTTATTTATTAAATGCTATTAGATTTCTACTGAAAAGCGGTCCATATACTTCTCATATGATTCCATAGGAGATATAGCCTCGCCTTGCATAGGTCTATTACTAGCACTTAATAATGAACTTTTGATTGCTCTGTAATCAAAGTCGCTCATTTTTGCTCCGCTACTAAGACGTTTACCGCAATCTCGTAAGTAATTGCCTAATTTTTCATCTTTAGCACTGAAGCCTAATTGACTAACCTGATGCCCTAATTTAGCACTAGGAGAGTCAAAATTCAATAATTCTGTTTCTTTTAGCATGTCTACTGCTTTGTCAAATGATTCACTTTCTATTGCTTTCATAATATGTGATTCAAATGCTTTCTTTCTTAAGTTTAAAGTTTTTAAACTATCTATTACATTTGCAACTTTGTCGTCAAAATGTGTTTCAGTAAATAGTGATTGGATGTCGGAGTCATCTTCTTCTAAATTAAACTTTTCTTGATTTGATAAGTTTTCAACTGCTGTTGCATATGACTTAGCACCTTGCAATTTTTTGAATGTTGTCTTAATATTATTAATATTTTCTATTGCAAGTTCTACATATTCTGCGTTTGCTTCATTTACTATATTTGATCTTCTAACATAAACAACAAACTCTCTTAATCTATTGAGGTCTTTTGCCATGTTTACTATAGACTCGCCTACCATATCAAATACTTCACCGCCTTGTTGAACATGTCTAGCCATTGCTCTTGCCATTGCTAAATTGTTCTCTGGTAATTTAAATCTTTCTTCGCCGCGTTGAATGAATATACTATGTATATTTCTACTTCTAGAACCGCGTATTTCTTCGTCTATTGCTTTTTTATGCTTTAATACTATCTTTACGTTCTCTAAAGGTTGATAACTTGTTTTAGTAGAACCTGACAGTTTGCCTAAACTAGCCTCCATTACATCTGCCATATCTTTCTCCGAATTCTTCTCTGCATCTTGCAACTCACCTTTTGCTTTCAATCTTTTGCCAAATACGTTGTAGTCAAAATTAAGTAAGTAATCTCGGCTTAATTCTTTCAGCATTGGTCTTATTTTGTGATCAGATAAGTCCTCACTAGTATTTAAAATTATAGATTCTTTATTGAGATCTAGTCTTACCAGTATATTGGGTTCATCAACAACAAATCTTGTAGATTCCTGAGGATCAACCTCATTGTTACCTTCTGCGTCAAAAGATTTGATTTCGTAACCAAATCCTTTTAAAAGATTGAATATTTTTTCTGAAACTTGTTTTTTATTAGTTGCCATACAACTATTTATCTAAATTATCCCAATTGGCATAGGACCATCGGAGTCATCAAAATCATCATCTATTAAACCATCTGCACCTAGACCACTATTTACTTGATCATATATCTGTTCTTCAAACGTTCCTATGTATTGTATCATTCTAACAGCAATCACTAATGACATAACTAAATCATCATACTCGCCTGGTTTTGCCGCAAAACTGTTTGCTCTTGAAACAAAATTCTTTAATTCAGATATTAGCATTTTACTTTTGAGTTTAATTTTATCTTGTTCTACAAGACGTTTTAAAAACAAACAACCTTCTATTTTACTTTTGTGAGTAGTGTGAAATCCTTTTCTGCCTTTTTTACCTTGTATTTTTTTAGGCTCATGCAAAAAATCTCCTGGGAATGTTTCTTCACCTGTATCTCTAATTACTACAAGTGCCGCCTCTCCTATAGTATTATTTTCAACTGTCCAATAAATTTGTTCACATTTGCATTCTTTAAGATACATCATTATATCTAACATTGCTTTCATTTGGCCTTCAACAGGAGTTTTGTTATGACACCACTCTGCTATTTGAGTCATACTAGAAAGTTCTAACACCTGTATGGCCGCATTGTCACCTCCTGTTCCTGAACTTGGGTCCAATGCTACAACAAATATCGAATCAGGATCTGGTTGCTTATACCAACGTGTTTGTCCCATTCTAAGTGTAGGATCAACACCCTTCATCTCTAGTAGTTTAAGTGCGTCTATTAATGTTTCGTCATAAATTACAAATTCGCATTCGTGTTCTCTTCTAAAACGTTCTTCTCCTATTCTGCCTCTTTCTTCAGTTGCCCAAGCGGCGTCTCTATCAGGATGTTCTTCCCATTTTGCAATCATAGGCCTAAATCCATTTACGCCTACATCTTGTTCTTCACCATGCTCATCAAACATTTTATTTGCCTGTTGCCAAATCATTGCAAATGTATCATCATCACTATTTGGTGTAGATGTAATAATACATTTACCACCTGTTGCTAACGTTGGAGATAATGAAGTCCAAAACTCTTTGGCTATTCTTGGTGGCACAAATGCAAACTCATCTAAGTAAATCAATGAAAGTGACATACCTCTACCAGTGTTTTCTGTTGTGGTAGCACTTATAATCCTACTGCCATTATCCATTGTTAGAGAGCCTTTATTGTATTCTGTGACACCGGCTCTAATGTGATTGGGACAACCTTCATAAGCATACCTTATACGTTGCATAATCTCACTGGCACCTGCTTGTTTATGTGCCGCGACTAGTATAGTGCTGTCAGGCTTAAACATAGCATACCATAGTAGATATCCTGCCGCCACCGTAGTTTTACCCATCTGTCTGCCCAGCATGTTGATACTGTATCTGTATTTGCTGTAGTTTTCTACAAGGCCTTCTTGATAGTTGTATGGGTCAAAGTCTATACCACCTAGTGTAGGATGTTGTATTTTCATGTGTGTTTTCATAAAATACAGAGGACCTGTATTAGGGTCACAACATGCTTCGAAATCTTTTAATTGTTCTTCACTATAAGGTAACTTCTTAAAGCCTTGCTTGATTAAACTAGTATCTGCGGTTCCTCTTGCCATACTAGTATTTATAAACTTTAGATTGATGATTCGATATAATCTAGTTGTGGTTTTCTAGTCAAGTTATGTAATTTAACATAATTGTTAAGAAATTTTGCTGTGGCAATATGCCCTGCTTGATCTGGATGAACACCTTTTGGCTTAATAGAATGTTTAAGGCCATAGTCGATTCCAGTATAAGTGTTTAATGGAATCATTCTGTTTGTTTTCATATATGCTTTATAATACTTGTCCATTATATTTTTAAATTCATCTTGTCTACCTCCTACCCAATACATTACATGAGGTATGTTTTCTGTTAAAAGATAATTGGACAAATTATCTATCACTTCTCTGCTTAATTCTAAATGAGTTAGTGTGTTCATATTTTTAGTGTGGTGAGCAAAATCTTTTTCTGTTTTATGTCTTGCTAGTTCTCCTTCTAGCACTTCACTAACATCTATTTGTTCAGCAAATTGGTCATCTGCTAAATAATCTGTGTTCTTTTTCATCTTTACAAATATAGATTTCCAAGGACTTACTTCTTTGTCAATCAAGGATTTTTCTGTTCTAAAAACAATAGGTATTATTGAATAATCTTTATTGAAACTTTCTAATTCATTGCCAGACATGCCTTTAAGAGTAACAGGATCAAATTGTCTATATCCAGGATCAGTTAATTCTATAACTGTAAATAAGTTTTCAAATGTTTTATATTTTTCTTTGTATTGTTGACAGAAGCCTACTGTGTCGGTATAAGTCATCTCTATAGGTTTTGCCACAATAGAATGATTCCAACAATTTTCCACACCATTAAGATTTGCAAAATGTTGCACCCAACTTAAAGTGTCAGTGAATTCGTCTTTTGAGGTAATGGTAGGCAGTTCTTTTTGATTTACTGCTTTTCCGTTGTGCCAGCCTGTGGCATATGAACAACCGTTTACAAATAAGTCTTGCATAAACTTATTTATAAATTGTTAATTATGAATTTAATTTATCTTGTAGTTTTGCTTTTAAACTATTAAATAATGAACTTTTATCCATACCTGGTGATACAACAATCATTTTAGGTTTTCTTTCTTCGTCATCATCTGCACACACATCACATTCACCGTCCCCATCATGATCTCCATGTTCTTGGTCATCATGTTTAGGTTTAAGTAAAACATCTTCTTCTTCTGGCTCTTCGTCATCTGCTGATGCTTGTTGCATGTTAGGTAATTCTAAACCTGCTAGTTTCATAATTTTAGCAAGTTCTTCCATGTTGTCTGCATTTGCTTCTATGGATACCGAACCTTTATCTGTGTTTTTTTCTTGACTGAAAGAAACTGATCCTTCTTTCTCTTCCTGTGGCATTGCATACCCTAGTCCTTCTTTAAGTTCTTCTTTGCAATCATCAATTAATTTTTTAAGTTTGTCTTGATCTGCATCAGGGTGCATTTTTAACATTTCTGATTTAGACATACCATCTTTACACATTTTCATAACATGTGCTTTTGAAGGCATACCTTTGGCTTCTGTTAGTCCTGCAAGTTTTCTCAATTCATGAATTGTAGATTCGCCTGCCATTTTTTTGAGTTTATCTAGTTCTGGATCATCATAGGCATCTTTCATGTTTGGTTCCATCTTCATTGCCTGTTCTTCGTCGTCTGCACCTTTGCCAATGTCTTTGCCTAAGAATGATTTTGCAGTTTGTTTTAATTTTTGAAGGCCTGCACCACCTTTTTCTAAAAAGTCAGTTACAACATCCATGTATTTTAACATTGCTTGTCCTATCATTCCTGATATGCCTTCTCCTGCTTTTAGTTTATCTAATCCCTGTTTAACTAGATTTGCATCTTTAGGATCTAAATACTGTCCTAGTATTGCCATACTAACTGGATTTTCTGTTAAGAAAAGATTTGCTTCTGCATCTTCTCTAAGACCTGATAAGTCTAATTCATCGTAATCTATAGAAGCCGCAAGTTGTTGCTGTTGTCCATCTTGCTGTTGTGCACCTTGCTGTTGAGGCTGACCTTGATCTAATTTTTGTTGTGCTCTTTGACTTAAAGCAACCATATTTGTTATGAGTCCTGCTTCAATGATAGGCATAACAATTTTTAGAAATATTCCAACTTGTTCTGATCTTTGGCCTGTGATTTGCTCACCGTTAGCGGCCGCCTCTAAGCCTTGTTGTAATTGAGTTAAATTTAATCCACCTAATGCATCAACTGACTGTCTACCTATGGACTTTAATTTTGATAAGTCCCCCATTGATGGATTTTCTGTAATTTTTTTGTCCGACATTATCTACTCCTAGAACCGTGTTGTGCAATTCTATCGACTTCTTTTGACTTCTCAGCACCTTTACCCATATTTGGTGTGCCAACAATATTGTCATATGTAGGTCTAAGAGCGTCTCCCATTAACTCATCTTTTGCAGGATAGTTACGGAAATAGTCTGCACCTTTTTCGTCTTTAATTTTTTGGAGTTCTGCTAAGAATTTTTGATTATATGATTCACCAAATAGTGCTTCATTATAGTCTATATCCATGTTTTCATTTTCGTAATGTGCAAATTCTTCTTTGTTTAACTCTGCATCTTCTTCAGATACAAATCTATCACCATCTTGCTCATGTCTAATTTCTGCAATTTCGCTTTCAATTCTTCTAGGATCTTTCACACCATAGCAAATAACTCTTTCGTGATCTAGACCTAGGTTTACTGCTAACCACACTTCTAAAATTCTGTCATTAACTGGATACTTTAAGACTATATCAGTGCTACATACTTCTGAACAAATTTGCACGCCTTTGGCTCTTACAAATTCCATTGGATTTTCTTCTATTGGTTTTCTTTTGAAATCTGAGATGCTTACAACATTGTATTTTGCAAGACACTTCTCAATGATGTCCATTTGTTCGCTACCACAATCCATTGCTAACTTGACTCTGTAGCCGTATTCTTTATTGAATGATTCTTGTAAATAATCTTTAAGTTTCATTAAGTAACTCCTTTAACATACTTATTTATCATTTTTATTCATTATTTTTAAAAGTTCATTTCTATCATACACGATACTGCCGTCTGCTGTGGTATCTCCGCTTCTGCCTGTGTTGTTATCTAGTCTTGCTTTTTTAATCATTAAGTCTACTTGCTGAAGTTTTGCTTTTGTTTTTGAATCACTGGCATCTAAGGCTATTTTAAGCATGTTACTTGCTTCTGCAAATACTTTGCCAGCCGCCATATCACTAACATTCATACCCAAACTCATTAACTGTTTATAACTGTCTATTGCTTCTTTGGCAATGTCATTCATTTCAACTTCATGATCTTCAAGACCTTTGACTTCTTTAAATGCCATATCAATTTTTTCACTTACACTTATAGCATCTTCTAGTTTTACAATTTCTGCTTTTGTTTCTTCTATAGATGGGGAATCGTTTTGTTCTTCTTTAGCGAGTGCTTCTTCAATTGGCGGTAAATTAAACTCTTCTTCTAGTTTCTTAGTCATAACACTATTTATTCGCTTATATAAATTTTACAGGTATTTCTTGTTTGGTAAATGTAGGATATGCATAAGTATTATCTTGATTATATATTCGTAAATATCCTTTTTTAGGAACACCAATACCTAGCATTAATAAAGGTATAGATGACGAATTGCCATTTGGATTTAGTTTTTTTACAACCTCTTCAACATTAAAACAAGCACAATATCCAGTTCTATATCCTAGCATATTAGCAGTAAGGGCCAACATACCAGAAGCAATACCAACTGACATCCATTGATCTCTTTCTACTAAATTTTGCTGTTCTTCAGGGGTATCAGATGCTGAATGAAATGCTTTGTATTCCGGTGCTCTTGCATTTTCTACATTGTGATCCTCAAATACTACTAATAGATTTGCAAGGACTTGGGAATTATATTCAGCCTCAGATAAGTCTTCTTTTGTGTAAAAGCCTTTGGTAGACTTGAAAATGTCTTGTATGAGATCTCTATCAGTTATAAATGACACTTTATAATGTGCTATATTTTGTTTGCTCGGACATTGTGTGACAGCATGTTTTAAAGTTTCAAGGTCTTCTTTTGGTATAGAAACTTCTGTATCCCAATTTCTTTGACATTTTTGACTCTTTGATACAGCATTTTGTATAAATTTATGTAATTCTAAAGTCTTTTTCATTTCATTTCTTATTTAACCAATAACTATATTCTTTTCTGAATTGTCGTGCAATGTCTATATGTTCTTGTTCTGTATGATGAGTTCTGGCCCATTTAAAAAATTCAGTATCTGTATTCTTAAACTTGTAATGAAAATGCTCTGTTGAAATATAATCTATCACGCCTTGAGCAGATTCTAATGGCCAAAACGGTAAAACAAAACAAAGATTTATATTATTGTCATCACAATATTTTTTGAGAAACATTAAATTTGATAAACGATCATGTATATATTTGAAGTCGGCATGATATCTTAAATATTGCATAATGCCTGGTCTATGTTTGCCTGTGAAATCTTCTGGCTCGTGCCATATTGCACTCCTTAGTTTTTTATAGACTTTTTCGTTTGTGTTATCAGCCTCATCGTCTTTGAAACTCGACCAATTAATATTCTTAATATATTTTTTATTTTTGTAAATTGTATCAAAATCAGTTTGTTGTGCAAACTCGGCCGATTCTATAGGTTGCTTCTTGTTAATTTCTATTACATCTCTATAAAAATCAGTAACAAAAAATATACAATGTGTGAATTCAAGAGTCATCAATTGCTGTATCGTTACCAGTGTTGTAATACTAATATCAGCACCCCCTATACCCACAGATACTGCATCATGATCTAGAAGTTGGCACCAGTGATTGTAATTTAGATCCTGTCTAAATCCTTTGCCTTTAGGCGAGTCTGGATAATCCTTATAATCTTCTGTGATTTCTATATTATATGATTGTTTGGGAAATTCAGCAAAACTGTCTCCGCCTACTAATAATTTCATATTAGTATTTATTTGCGTTTTGTAATACGTTTTTGCTTTCGAGGTTTATTGTTTTTGAAAATTTGATCTTCGTTTATTACTTTAAAGCGAATGCCTTTGCGTTTACACCACTCTTGTGCCGCTGTCCATTTTGCGGCATTGATGGCTGTTTGAAATGCTTGACCTTGTGTTCTGGCACTTTCCATTGTGGTTTGATTACGTGGTTTAATTTCTATTAATTCTACATGTTGTCCGCCGTTCTTGTCTGTGTATTGTATCATAAAATCAGGAACATAATTTGTGTATTTTCCTGTTGCAGGATTAAGATAAGGTATTTTTACATTCTCACTTGCCCATTTTGTTATGTTAGGGTGTGCATCGCACATTCTCATAAATGCCAGTTCCCAACTGCTTCTAAAGAAGGGATCTTTATTGCCTACAAATTTATGGCGATTAGTAACCGTATAACTACCTTGTGCGAATTTTGGCATATTAATATTTATATGTTTATGGTTGGATTATAGATGCCACTTTGCTTTTAGAATTTACTGTGGGTGCGGATAAATTTACTCTACTTCCTGCAGGTCTTTGATTGTTTATGGCGGCATAGGCATCTAACGTTAATTCAAATTGTGAATTGCTGTCGTTAAAAAAGTCTAAAACATCTTTGTTAAGTTCTTTTGCAACTGTTATTAGAACAGGTGCTAATGCACGAGCATTTGCTTTTTTAAAACCTTTCTTTTCTAATTTGCTTTTGATCATATCCAGAGTTTGCTGATTCATACTGCTTACAGGATCTGACAACTTTTCTAGCAATTCTGCAGAAGCCTGAGGTAAAGGAAAATCTATAGTAGAATTTTCTAAGTATGCTGTAAGGATACCTTTTCTAACTTCATAACTTATTTCATTTCCAAATCTGTCGTAAAGTGAACTACTCATTAAAATGTTCCTCCTAGTCTACCTCTCTGAGGGGTCTGTCCAGGATTTGTTTCTTCTTTTTTCACTGCTTCAGGTTGTGGCTGACTTCTTCTAGTTGCATTTAATAGATCAGCGGCCTTCATAGGTTTACCTACTTTCTGTCTATAAGGACTGTTGTTTTCCACTGTGTCATTTGTATCCACTAATGTGTCAGTGTGGTTGCCTACACCGTATATGCTAAATTTTTCTATATCAAGATCATCTAGAGGATTTTCTATAACGGAACCCACTACAAAATTTTCGTAATCAAATGTCACTTGGAAAATGTTAGGCTCATTGCCTGCATGATCTATTTCGCCAAAATCCATTTCTGTAATTACTGGCCTATGCAATACAATTTCTCTTCCTTGCTGTCCGTTTACTACCACCATTCTAATTGCATCAAAAAGATGAGGAGTATCATTGGCATCAAAACCAGAAGCATTACTAGGAAAAGAATTTGATTTGAATTTTGATTCTCTAGTCCATGTGTCCGAGCCTGAAGGTATAGCAGGTCCACCTGCTACAGATGATGTCTTACCTGCTTGTCTTGGATTCATATAATTATATGCATAGTATGTCATCAGCATTTCATACCAGTCGTTTGTCACAGTATCATACAACTGCATACTCACAGGTTGCAGTTCTACACCTGTTTGCACTACTCTTTTGATGTTATATTGATTGTAAGTTTCTGTTTTAAAATTTAATTTAGGTAACGTAGTTTCAAAGGTAAATCCTGCTAGGTCGTTACGCATAGCATCTACGCCTATTTCTATTGCCTGTGCTTTAAGATCAGGATTAATAAAGAATTCAACGAATCCGTTAAATTTTAATCTAGGGGGAAAATTGCCTATAGATAAATGTCTTGCATTGAAAACATCACTGAAATATAAACCAGATCCTTTACCTCCAAAATTTCTTCTCATACTTTGTGTCCTATGATAAGAACAGGAGCACAATGCTCCTGTTCAGATTTATTACTCTACCAATAATACTAAATTATAGTGTTTCTGGGTTAGTATTAGGTGCTACTGTTTCTGGGAACGGATCACCGCCTTCTTTTCTACCACTTACAGTATTCTCGTCATCGACGTGCAATGCATTATCATAACGTAGAGTTAAAGTAATAGTTACAGGATCATTCGCTGAATAATCTGTATCACTATAGTCAACGTTCTGAATAAAGCAATCCTCTAATTTCCAACTCTCAGTTGCGTCTGCGTTTGTTCCATCAAGTATTTCAATGAAGCAATCAAACTTGTAGTCTCCACCAGCCGCATAAGCAGTTTGATCAAAGTGATTAACCTGCTTCTGAAGTTGTTCACCAACTCTTTTAGACACTCTGTTTCTAATATCATCTCTAATAATAATTGTTACCGGATCCCACACATGTTTTCCTGCCACATATATCTTAGAATTATATGAGTCGATTATTACTTCCTCATGTGTTAATTTAGGTCTTGTAACATTCTGAACATTTTGTGTGAGAAAGAACATGTCTTGGCCGTTACCAAATGATCTAGCACCGTCACCGCTAAATGTAACCCTGAATCTAAATTTTAATTTAGGTTGTAGGATACCGGCGGGGGTTCCACCATCTGGAGCAATACCAAATTTGGTTTTAGTTTCTCCGACTTGTCTTGCCATATTATTTCTCCTATGCTAATATTATACTTTTATTTATCAAAATACCTGCAATTTCATTAACTCACGTTTTAATAGTCAAAAAAAAGGGGCCTTAAAAGACCCCTTTTGATTAAGTTTAAATTAACTATTACCTGTTTGACCCAAAGTGTTTTGAATTCTAATCGGTATATAGATAAACTCTACTGACTTAATTGGTTGAACTGCAATATCAATATGTAATTCATTACGATCAATTCTTGCAGGTGTATTGTTTGTGTCATCACAAACTACCAAGTAGTCAAACAAACCTCTTGAAGCAACAAGACCGCCTAGTATTCTATCAACAATACCAAATGCGTTATTTCTTGTTATTCTATCGTTTTGTTCAAACAATAAAGGTTTTACAGCATCATCAAGTTGCTCTCTTAGATATATGATCAAACGTGAAACGTTGACTCTGTCTAGAGCACTTGCATTTGCATTAAGTGTTTTCTGTCCAAAGACTGCAATTCCTCTTCCTGGGAAGTTAGAAATTGGATTGACTTTGTTGAGATAGTAAGCATCTCTTTGACCTTCATTTAATGAAACTGGTTCAAATTCGCCTTCTTTTGCATCTAAGTATCCCACTGAAGTTGCGTTATTAACAATACCTCTTTGGAATCCTGCTGGTGCAAACCATGGGAATGATACCTGGTCATTGAATGCAAATGTTCTTAATGCCATGTGTGAGGATGGGACCATAATATTTTGTCCATCTAGGTTAGTAGTTAAACCATGTGGATAATATACTGCCATTTCAGATGATTTGCTTAACAATCCATCTTCTCCATTCTCTACTGCATTGTTTGAGTTGTTTACCCAATTTTTAACACTTGTTGAATCAGATGCCAATCTAAACGGAGCATCAATAATACTGAACACAGTATTCTTTCTGTCTACGCCTAGTGTTAATAGTTCATCTGTAAGTTCAGGATATCCTGGAACTGCCGCAATATTGAATCTATTTACTTCGTTTCTGATTTCTTGGTTACTTGTAATAGCCGCTTGTAATTCTACTACGACTGCTTTACGTTGTGCTTTTCTCAAGAAGTAAGCAGAACCATCTGACTTAACTCCAGTTTGGCTTACCCAAACATTCGCTAAAGGTGTATTACCACCATAGTCATATGATGATTTGTAACATCTTACGCCACCACCACTTGCTCTTAAGTTAAATCCTAAAATACCACTTGGATAAAGTGCGGCACTTGGTGCGTCTGCGTCTAAAGATCCGCCTTTGACTGATCTAAAGTCTGCGAACACAATACCGTCTGCTGATGATTGGTCTGCTTGATCAATCAATACCCACTTACTTGAAGTTGCATTATATCTATAGAATTTAAGATTTTCTGTATCACTTGAATTTAACCAAATGTCTCCAGTTACAAGTGAACCGTTATCACTTTGAACTGTTGGTTCAGTTGCTTTTGTCTGGAAGTCTTTTGATAAAGATACCCAAGCAGATCCATTATGCTCTAACATATCAATATTAGATGTGCTAATATCAGCATCATACCATAGTTGTCCGTTCTTAACAGCACCTACAGGAGCAGTTGATTGTGCAGAATATGAAATTGCCTGCCAATTACTTCCTTCTACTGCTGAAAGATTAATGTCTGATAATGAAAAACTTGATGGTCCTTCTGATAATCTAATGTCATTACCTTTTGAGTTTACTAGTTTTACTTTACCTGCATTGTTACTTGCAACTATTTGATCACTAAATGTGGTTGTTGCGTTTGCACCTGATAATGCACTTTGAATATCTGCAACAATGTCATCAATTGCTAAATTACCTGCAGTTTGACTTGTCAAAAATACTGGAATTGCGTTTACTGATGCATTTGAGAATATGTTAAATGCTACTGAAGATGCATTTGCTTTGGTATTTGAAATGGCATTATCGGCAACTGCGGCACTACTTTCTACTGTTACTGTAGTATCACCATCATGTGCTTTCAATACTATTTCTGCTTCGTTATTTTCACCGTCATGGTCACCCCAAATACTACCTTTTACTAGGTTTGAACCGTATATTGAGTATGCTTCGCTTGAAAACTTTCTTAATACAACACCTTCTGTTACAAATTGTTGATTTGCAGAATCATATTCTTGCAATACTACACTTGAACCATTGTTAGGTGTTGTAGATTGTAGGTAAAAGTCTCCATTTTGCAATGCTGAACTGTCACTTCTTGTTGAAGGAACTGCTAAATGTGTTGCAATTTGGAAATCTTTAGAACTTGCTGAAGTCCAAGAACTTGAACCCATTAAATACCATACATTTGATTTCTTTTGATAAAATGAAATTTTATCTGCTTGTGTTCCATCTGCGTCAAAATATCTTACACAGATTTCTTCATTTTTTCCGAATGCCGCTTTTGGCACTCCGCCTGATTGTAAATCACTTGAAGCCGCTACTTTTACTTCGCTACTTACTGAATTCCAATTTGTTCCGTCATACTTTTTGAATCCCCATACTGTAGAACCAGTGTCTAACCAGTATGATCCGTTTGCTGGATTTGAACTAGGAGCAGATGAACTGCTTTCTAGTTGACTAAGATCAACGTTTGCTCTAAGGACGTATGCTCTATTGGCTACTCCTAAGAAACTGTATGCGGCCATCAAACCATATTCATTAGTTTCATCACCATGGACTGGTGAACCACTACTAACTTTGAAGTTTGGATTTCCGTAATTTTGTAATAATTCTCTTTGGCTAGTGATTTGATATAGTTTATTTGCTTTTGCTGATGTTGTATATCCTGCAGTTGAACTTCCGTCTGGACCTTTCTTATCTTGTGCTGTTGCAATAACAATTAAAGGAACTGTTCCGGAACCTGCTGGCGAGTAAAAACTTTCGTCTGATACTGTAATACTTACACCAGGACTTACTAATGTTGCCATATAAATCTCCTAATATATTAGTTTATACTTGCGTATGCTTTTATTTATCATTTAGCAAGTATTTTGGTGTATTATAGAAATTAGACGATATTAGGCGATATTATACTAATTTTAGTGCTGATTTGAATATATCTTGCTGGATATTTTGGACATCTTTATAAAGATCTTCTAGAGTTCCATCATTTTTAATGATGTAATCTACTGGATATCCTGCCCAATTCCATTCACTTTCATGAACATCTTTGAACTTTGTCTCCATAATTTTGCGTGAAATCGCATTATTATGAGCCGTTTTTGCTGTCTCATACCACTCTGGAAGTTCATCTCTTTGCACCCATATTATCTTTCCGCCTAGATTAGCAATAAGATCTAACTCATTTCTAAATCTTGCATCGCTTATGACAACACATTTGTTTTCTGAACGACGTCGTAGCCTATATTCTAAACTGTCAATCCAAATATCTTGATGAAAATGATTACGCATTACATCAGTTCCCATTAATTGTAATGCAAGTCTTGGTGTGAAATTAGGTATGCCTGTTTTTTTGGACCAGAATAGGTCTGGTGTTTCTCTGAATTCTCTGCTTTCTATTGTGTCGCCTTCAAGCATAGGCCTATCCCAACCAAAAGTATGGGCACACAAGTCTTTAAGGGGGTTTGCAAAACTATCGTGGATACAACCTGCTTCTACAAATTTTTTAGCAACTGTGTCCTTGCCTGATCCTATAAATCCTACTATGCCTATTAAGTTCATTTATCCAATAACAAATCCTAGTGGTTGATTTCCTTCTTCATAATTATGTATTGCTTCTTGCAATTTGTCAAGTTCTGTTTGAGCCTCAGTTTTTAATTGCTCACCATTTAACTGTATAGCACCGCCGGCTCCTGGAAGTCCACTCTGATATTTACTTCTGGCTTCACCTAACATCATTTTAGATAGGCTTAAAGTGTATTGAGATAGCCAATTTGCCGCATAAACATCACCTAGCAATATACTTTCTGGAATATAATTATAAACACCTACTGCTACCTCTTCTTCGTGTCTAACGTTTCTGAGTATTTTTAATTTTTTAGTATTTCTATTCCATAGGAAATTGTATTCACTACCAAACACACGACCTATAGTTTCTTTGTATTGTGCGAATGCATCAAATACTGCAAGTCCACCTATTTGTCCTGCTTGTAACATATACATATTGTTAAATGCAACATCAAAAGGATCAAAGTTTGTTCCGCCGCCACTATTAGTTCCTATACCTCTACGATATAAACGTCTAACTTCCATAACTTCATCTGGTAATGTGTATTCAGTTTGCCCGTCTACAGTCTGTATAAAGATAATACTTTCTTCAACACTACCTGAACTTAATTGTCTATATCTAGCAAGTGATTTGTCTATTGCTACGTCATAGTGTTCTCTATCTAATTCGACATCAACAATGCCATCAGCAAGACGTAATTGTGTCTCACTAATTAATTGTTCTCTACTTTTGTATCCTATTTGATCTTTTGGCATACTACTATTTATCAGATTTTGTCATATTTTAGAATGCTTTTAGAATAATTGTGTTTTCGTTCATTCTGCCATTCATCTTTATGCCTGTTGTAGTAAGTTCGTCGAATGCTTTTGCAAATTTTGTTTTGGCTTTGCCGGTCCAATTTACTATTTGTTCTTTTGGTTTTCGTAATGTTTTTTGCAAACTATTATCAGGACAGTAATCTTGTATTGTTGTTCCTTTTACCATCAAGCCTGAACCTGGCCTTCCTAGTCCACGTGGGTCTTTACTTAATGCATGATATACACCAACCTTTCTTGTTTTAGTATTATACACCCAAAGTTCGTTACAATTAACAACCTCAGTAGGATGAATACTTGCTATACCTAAATCACTATCATTAATTTGAAACTTCATTTTCTTTACGATCGTCTCTTTAGAACGTGCCTTAGGCTTACGAGCACGTCTTGTAGTGGCTTTAGTTTGAATTATTGTATCACATGCATTATTAATCTTTTCAAACACTTCTAAGAACGCCTTACGCATTTTACTATCAAAATGTGCATAGGCCTCTTTTATATCAGGATCTTTCCAATCTGCTACTTCTAATGCTTCTAAATATTGTGCTTCAAAATCCTCTTTAATAATTTTAGCATGTGGTCCTTTGATCTCAGGTTGATATGCAATCATCATTTTATAAGGATCGAAATTTTTGATAGACTTTTCTCCATCTACCATTTCATCTATAAAGAATTCAAATTCTGCACACAAGGCCTCGACCTGTTGTTTCATCCTCTCCTGTATGCTGATCACAGGTTTGCTTTTCTTAGCCTCTGCTTTTACTTTTTTCTCTGCTAATGATTTTTTACCTCTTGGTATCCATTCTTCTTTTCTCTTTTCAAAATATTTTTTAACAGTATCAGGCATGTAACCTAATTTATGAAAAGTATAGCATGGTATAATTGCATTGCTTAATGCCCAGTCTGGATTTGCTAAAACAATTTTTATTGTTTCTTGGTCCCAACCTGAATGGTTTTTAATCCAATCTTTAACAGTAGGTAATCCTTTTGTTTTACTAATCTCTGTTCTTACAAAGTATTCACAATTTCTAAATGCTTCTTCTTGTTCATTAACGTCCGTAAGAAGTTTCAAAGTTTTCCACTCTGGCTCTTTGGTAACATATATTGATCTTGCTTTTTTCTTTCTTGCCATTAATTTTACTCTAATCGTCGAAGTTATTTATATCAGGGTCTTCATAAATGACCTGTAATGGTAATGGCCATTTTTTAAACCTTAATATATCTGACTTATCAATTAGAGCATTTTCTTGGCGGAAAAAGCGAGTAATTTGAATCATTCCTTCAAATCTGCCTTCTCTTTGACCTGCTCTATACATCCATATAGAGTTTGCTAAAACAAACAATAAAAAATAAACTACATATTCTGTATCCATAAGATATTACTCCTTTACAAGTATTATAGCAAAAAATTTTACTTTGTCAAGAGTTACTTACCTTTGGAAAATCGCCTGTCTTGATTGTATGGTATGTTTCTTTCTAAGATTTCTTTCCAGTTAGCAATAGTCCTATCTAAGCCTTCACTAAGTTCTACTTTTGGAAACCAGCCTAGTCTAGTAGTAATTTTATGATTGGTGCTGTTTAAAAGATAAATCTCACCTGGACGAGGTGGTTTTGTATTCCAATTTACATGTCCGTCCCAGCCTATTTTGTCTGCAATCATTTTTACATAATCTTTTATCTTAATTGCATTGTCAGGACCTATACAAAATATTTCTCCTGCACATTTGTCAGGATTGTTTATAACTGTTTCCCAAGCATCTAACAAATCATCAATGTAAATAAAGTTTCTATATGGCTCGCCATATCCTAAATTTATCTCTTTAGGATTTTTAAGCATTTGTGTTATAATTTGTTCTGTCACAAAAAAGTCATTGTCTTTTCTGCCATAAGCATTTGTTTGTCGTATTGCAGTAAATGGTAATCCATAACTTCTGTGTGCATATTCTAAATATTTTTCACAGCCATACTTTGCAACGGCATAGGGGGCATTTGGATTAGGTGGTGTTGACTCGTTAAATGCAATAACATTTTCTTCCTTGCCATCTTTTATAATGTCGCTTATAGGTTGCCATCCATAAACTTCCATTGTAGAAGCAAATACAAAGTTTTTAAGATTTGGTAATTTAGAAGCAACCTCTATTAGATTGACTGTGCCTACATAGTTAATTTCGCTAAACGTAATTTGCTCATAAAAACTATCCTGCACTTCTGTTCTGGCCGCAAGATGCACAATTATTTCTGGATCAAATGTTGACACCTGCATAGCAACTTTGGCATGATCTCTCAAATCCTCGGTCAAAAATTCTAATTCGTGTTTGTCTTTCAGTCTTTCGACCATATGCTGACCTATAAATCCGTCTGCACCTGTTATAAATATTCTCATTTTATGTCCTCTTCTTTTGCAAAACCTGTAATTTGCATTGTAAATCTTGGTTGATATCCTAGATTAGCAACTAAATGTGTTGCATTTCTTTTGATTACTGTGTAATCACCTTTTACATAATCTATCCATGCTTGGTCTTCCATTTCAAAATAATGTCCCATTAATCTATCTTGTAAAAATAAATTTATTCTAAAAGGCTCCATGCCTTCTATTTCAACACCTTCGTCTTCAACTTTCTTTCTTAATTTATACAAAGTGTCTTGATGTGGTGCTATAAATCTGCCTGGCATAAGTTTATTTACTGTAACCACAGAATATTTAAGCCAAGGAAAAAGTGTTTTAGTATGTTTTACCCAAGGAGGGCAATCATCTTCGAATACCTGATATACCCAAGGTGCGTCATAAGGATAATCTGGCACAGGCACACCTTTTCTATCCCAAAAGCCTCCACTGTAAACTGTATGCGTATGCTCGGTAAATTTTAGTCGGTAGAGCATTTCTCCAGTAACATGATCTATATTAACGTGACCTTTAATCATTTGATATCACCGTTACCTGAGCAGAATAAAATGGATACTCTCCCATGTTACCTGCTAAATGCCAATCGTCTATGCCAAATTTTACCCAATCACCTTTACGCCATTTAACAAATGGTTGATCATGAACTTCATAATAATGTCCGCTTTTCCAATCTTCTAAAAAAATTAAATATCTGTAACTTTCGCCCCCACCGTATTCTTGTTTAAGAATATAATGTTTGTCGCAATGATTAGGAATTGTTTGACCAGGATCTATTTTGATTGTGCTGACTACACAATTATCCCAATCCTGTGGAATCTTTTTTGATAAGTCATGCACCCATTGTGGAGACTCGTCAAACATTTGCCATATGCTACTATTGTGTTTAGTGTAATATTTTTCTACTTGTGGTGTTTGTTGATAGCATTGAAAATAGTCGTCATACCTAATGTTCTCTAATTGAGCAAGTGGTATGTCTATATCTATATGCCCATATTTAATCACAATAACTCTCTAATGTTCCTTTACGTCTTAGATCTAAAGTTGCACAATGTATGCCGCCTGAGAGCGTCATAGAGTGACGGAATTGGACTGGCACACTATTAATGCCATATTTGTCAAGTTCTCTCATTAAAGGTTCCTGTGCTGAATCTAAGATTACAGTATTTTCATCCACACTTAATAAGTTCATACCAATGTAGGGTGAACATGGTGGCATATACCCTTCGTCTGCAAGTTTACTACCTTGCACTACACAATCGTCAAACCAAATTTTATCCCACTTTTTAAACATTTCAGGACAATTTTCTGGTGTAACTCTACTACTATTCATTAACACTAATCCAGGTCTTAACGGAACTATAGTGCTATCGAAGTGTGCAAAACTGTAAAGTTCGCTGTAATGTAATCTATATCCCATTGGTTCAAGTAATCTTTTAAGCCATTTAAAACCTTTCATATTACCCGAATTACTTACTTGATATAATAAATCTCTACCTACTCTTACAATATTAGGTGCATCGAATACTATTTCATGATTCAGTAATGTTGGTTTATTTTCTATATCTTCAAATGTGTATAGATCGTCATGTAATTTAGGCTTTGGAGCGGCAAACCATAAAGCACCATCTTCAAATGCCTCATACATAATATCTTCGTATAGTCTTGTTTCAAAATATCTTGCCCTTACAGGAGTGGGTGTCTCTATTAACATGTCGCCCAATGGTAGTATTAAATCACGTGGGCACCAACTATACCAGCCTTTACTTTGCCAGCCTTGACCAATGTCGTAACTTTTTTGTTCCCAATCTATAATTTTAGGTCGATGCACAATTACACCTAGATCTTCGAGTGCTTTTGCTAAACCGTCTGCGTCTTCATTTGCTTCGTCTATTACCCATTGCGGATAAGGACCCTCTAGTTTTTCAACATCTTCTTTGTCAAAATTTGCATAACTAAAACTTCTTGCTGAAATATCTGTTGCTATTCTACTGTGGTGTGCATGTCCAACGATTATCTCCTCTAAAGGATCCCAATCGTTGTGGGAATTTACTATCATTTTGTCTCCTGTGTATATTAGTATTACTGACTATTTATAGGTTTGCTAAAAATTTTACCTATATTTTTAGGATTGCTTAATATTTTAAAATTATGTTCTACAATATCCTTTGCACTTTCTATCAAAATTAATTTCTGTTTGTCCCCTAGATTACAAAAACGTTTAAGATCTTTGGCAATAAATTCTGCTCGTTCTTGCCTATCTTGAATGTCATCATATGATTCATCGAATAAACTATCAAAAGTTTTATATCCAAATTGTTTAAGTAATTTAAGATAACCGGGTTTTCCAAAAACTACAAATGGCATTTTGTTGTAAATAGATCTAAATATTTTTTCTGATGCAAACACTGGAGATTCTGGTTCAGTATCTTCTATAACCAATTCGAAATATACTGCTCTAGTCCAAGGAGTAATGTTCATAAAGTTCGGGTGCTTTTCGTATTTGCCTTTCATACTTCTTAAAATATATCTTCCTTCACTGTCATCTAAATTGTCAATTGTGCTGGACTCATCTGTTATATAACTTTTCTCATACAAATCTAATTTTTTTATAGCATCTAGCATTATACGTTTGCCTGGTGCCATTCTAAGTGCAAGACTTAAAAAGTCTTTTTTAGGCATTGTATAATTTACTTGGCTAGTCCAATGTTTATTTCCAGAGTATGACCATAACGACCAATAATCTACAAAATGAAGATTCATGCCATAAATGTCATAGTCAAAAATGTTAGGATTTCCATTTACATAGTGAATTTTTTCTCTGATATGACTTCTAAAATATTTGCTAAATGATCTCATGTCTTGTATTGTAAAAGGCTCAGTTGGAACATATATTAAAACATTATGTCCTCTCATAATTGTTTTTTCTATAATTGTTTGAATATTAGAATTTAACATTGTTTCTAAATTTGTTTTAGCAAAACAATTATCAAATCTTATAGCAAGATCGTTTTCTGGAATGTGCCTATAAAGAGATTTGATATCGTTATAATGAAAAGTTTTATCATATTCTTTTTTAAATATTTGTTTTACAACTTTTTCAAAATAATTTTCTCCTAGATGCAAATCTATAAATCTATCCCAATCCCATTGCTCTCCAACAGAAAATAAATCAATTCTAGACATCGCCTAACCACTCACTTATACAAACTCTATAATTACCGTGAACACCTCTATTGAATTCTTTGTGTCTTACATCATCGCCCAAGCCAAATATTACAGTATCACTCCAAACAAGGTCTTCATTATGGCACACATCGCCGTATGCTTCTGCAAATTTATTCCAATTGTAGTCAGGTCCAAAATGCCTCATGTATTCCACACCAAGTGCCATACTATGATTGTTTGCCATGCTAACTTCGTTTAACATGCTAACACCGTCGTCCATATATTCTTTTGTCCAACGAATACCTACTCTATGATTTTCTAGTGTGAAAAACGGCTTACTTAAACTACATGTAACGTCTGTAATGCAAGGATATTGATTTAGATCTATATGACAATGTTTGCTTATTCCCCAATATGCTAAATCAAGACATACTGGTATCTTATTAGCATTACATATTCTCATAAGTTTATCAAAGTCAGGGTGCATACAACCAAAGTCGCTAAATGGCGCACTTATTATAAGAGCATTCAAATCATGGCCTGTGATTATATTTTCCATTAGTGACACATGTTCTACATATCTAAAATTAACATGTTTTCCTAAACAAGCATGATATTGAAAGTCACCTTTTAATACATTTATTTCTCTATCTTTACTGTGACGTAAAATGAACTGGTCAAAAGTTTGACTTGTTCCTTGTGTATAATCTGCAAATTTAAATTCATCTAGTCCTTCTATGCTATTGAGAGCACCGTAATTCATCCATTCTGAAAAAACACTTGCATAGTGTTCTATACTTACTGGTTTAATTTTTCCTAAGTTATTATGGAAGTCTAACACCTCCTTATT
>MDTE01191276.1_pt1 | contig 52502 bp, 53 predicted proteins | sample 811231 | NCBI WGS metagenome assembly MDTE01 (sample SAMN05326651, study PRJNA326480) | marine metagenome | isolation source: seawater | place: Indian Ocean: Red Sea | collected 2010 | reverse complement strand
TCGAAGGGTCAGAGAAGTAGCCCGAATGCTAATATCTGTAATAAACCAATGCCCCATATGACTTGATACCAGAAGTGCGTCGGGAACGGACAAAAAGCTTTCTGAGTCAGAGTATTGTGAAATTATTAGCGGAGAGAAACCTATTTCCTTAAATAGGCAAGAATTGCTTGCCCTAAATTTTGCTGAAGACTTTTGCAATAATCCAAATTCACTAAATGAAGACTTTTTTGTCGAACTAAGGTCGGAATTCTCGGATGCAGAAATAGTTGATTTGGCTGGCTATGTCGCTTTCTGTTTAGGCATTGGTCGAGTATATAAAGTCTTAGATATCGCAAATGAGTGCCCAGTAGTTCATTAGTAAAGTCGCTTAATGCTAATCGAAGGTGCTTCTCAAGTTTCGTTTGAGTATTTTTCCTGTCGGAGCCTTAGGAAGTTCTTTGACAAATTCAACATACTTAGGTTTCTGGTAGCTTGCTAGATTACTTTTCGCAGTCAGCATAATATCCTCTGGCGATAAGTCATAACCTGGCTTAGCCACAACGAATGCCTTGACTGATTCTCCCCACTCATCGTCGGGGATACCTATCACCGCAACTTCAAGCACACCTTGGTGTTTTGCTATCGCTTCCTCAACTTGAATTGAGTAGATATTCTCTCCCCCAGAAATAATCATATCCTTAGCCCGGTCAACGATATAGCAATAGCCATCAGAGTCCCAAGTTGCGATATCACCTGTCCACATCCAGCCATTACGAATGGTCTGACTTGTTAGATCTGGTCTTCCAAAATATCCGATCATATTTGCTTTAGACTTCACGATGATTTCACCTGGAGTCTCATTATCTTGGGGCACTACGTTCCCATCAGCGTCTACTATTCGAATAGTTGTGACAAAGCCCTCTCTTCCACAGGACCGAAGTCTTTCGGGGTGAAAGTTTTCGCGTATTGCGAGATTGTGATCTTCCTGACTGAGGAACGTCATTGTTGTCCCTTCAGTTTGCCCATAACCTTGTATCAAACTGCAAGGGAATGCATCGAGTGCTTCCCGAATAACCCTGCTCGGCATAGGTCCACCTCCGTATTGAATATTCCTTAACGTACTCAGGTTAAAAGATTCAAAATTCGGAACCGCCATCATCCAGTTCAACATTGTGGTTACCCCCAAGAAAGCAGAAACCTTTTCCTTTTCGATCAAGTTAAGGGCTAACGTTGCATCAAAATTCATCAATACAAGCGGACAGCCGTGAGCGTGATAATTCATTGCTAGAACGACAGGAATATGAAACATCTGACCTGTCAGCATGTAGACGTCGGAAGGTACTATACGTTCAGCCACAGTCTGATTTTGCATTCCGTACCAAACGCTTTCATGAGAGTGAAGAGCACCTTTTGATTCTCCGGTTGTTCCACCTGTGTAGAGAATAAAAAATGGATCCTCAGCTTTGTGGTTTGATGTTGGTGAAGGATCAACCGATGACTGAGCTTGAACTAATGATTCAAATGATTGGTCCCCTGTTTCACCGTATTCAAACCATCTATCGACCAGATCGGTTTCTGCTTGTACTTGCTTACCTAATTCAGACAAATCGCTATCAACAATTACAATGCTTGGGTTTCCATTTTCAATAATTTTAATTACTTCACTGGAAGATAATCTCCAATTCATAGGCTGAGCTATTAACCCGATTCGTCCACAGGCATAGAAGAGTGCGAGATGCTCTATTGAATTTTTGCTTAGAATCCCGACTCGATCACCTTTCTGTAGCCCAATTGATATCAAACCATTTGCTATTTTGTTTACTAGGTCTTCCAGCTCCCTAAAGCTAATTCTCCGATTTCGCTGTTCGTCAATTACTGCTACCTTGTTGGGAGTTAAACGTGCCCATTTTTGTGGTATCAAACCAATGTTCATTTTTTACAGACCGCGTTGTCCAGCTTCGCGAAGAAAAGGCATAGCATCTGAATGGGGAGGATCATTAGGGGTAGAGCCGGTAGTAAGCCCACCATCTACTACTAGACAATGCCCATTCGTGTTCCCTGATTCATCCGATGCGAGGTAGAGGGCGGCATTGGCAACATCTAAGGGCATGCCTGGCCTATTGAGAATTGGAGATTTCGCTTTCACTATTTCACTTACCTCTTCTATTGCTTCATGGTCATCGGTATAAGCTGCGGCTACTAATGGGGTAACAGTAGATCCAGGGGCAATACAATTTACCCTTACCCCAGACCTGCATAATTCGGCAGCCACGTTCTTTGTTAATCCAACTACTCCATGTTTAGCAGCAGCGTAGACATGAGGGCCAAGGCCGCCAGTCACACCTGCTGTGCTAGCTACATTAATAATTGAGCCTGATTTTTGTTGCTCCATATACGGGGCTGCATGTTTAATTCCTAGAAATGTTCCATAGAGAAGAATATCTAGAGTTGCTTTGAACTCTGATGCGTCTGTTGAAGAGATTGGCCCTCTAGACCCCACAATACCCGCATTATTCATCACGATGTCTAAGCTTCCGTACGTTGATACCGCAGCTTCCATCAGTTCCTCTACATCGGCCTCCTCAGTCACGTCGCAATACTTAAATATTGCTTTGTGTCCCATTTCTGAGGAAAGATCTTCACCAAGTTCCCTTTGGATATCTCCAATTATGACAAGCGCTCCTTCCTCGACAAATCTTTTGACGGTCGCCTTACCTATGCCAGATGCTGCCCCTGTTACGACGGCGACTTTTTCTTTCAGCCTCATGATTCCCCTTGCATTTCATTTTGTGGTTCGATCCGCCCCACTCTTTGCCATGCAAAAACAGCAGCAAATAGCAAAGCGGTGGTACCCAACCAAGAATACGCAAAGCTTTCTGTCCAGTCCACAACGAATCCGAATAAGGGGGGTGATGCTAGTGCCCCTAAGTAGTATCCGGTCATAGTAATCCCAGTAGCTCTACTGACTGAAAGCGGAGCTTTATCTACTATGCATGCATGCATTGTTCCGATAGCTGAGAGTTGCGTTGAGACGCCAATGATAGCGCCTATTATCACCAATTCAATACCTAGTGCGGGGCCAAGACTAACCAATAAGACTGCAATTGATGAAGAAAATAGCAGAGCCATTAGCAACTTAATTCTACTTTTGGCACCTACTCTGTCAGCAAACAGGCCATTACATATCATGGCCAAGACTCCAGAGAAACAAGCTATGGAAGTTACTGCTCCAGCAAATCCTGAGCTTGCGTCAAGAGAATCCTCTAAATATGAGACGATCCATGAGTAAAGGGGCTGAGATCCAGCTATAAGCAGAAAAGAAGCTATCCCGAACCAGTAGAAGTTTGATGGAAGCGTCTTATCGTTAGTCTGCTCAACACTATCGGTTATCAGATTCGGAACGAAAAGAAGCGCAGAAATCCCTACACAAAGAGCAACTGCACCATTAACCACCAGGATATGTTCCCATTTCCATTGGTCTGCAGACCATGGACCTATCGCTGCCGCTAATGCAGCCATGAGCGGTACGCCCGACGTTTTCACAGACATTGCAAGAGTGCGCTTTTCTGCTCCGATTACTTTTCCGATCACAACATTTGTTCCAGTATTTGAAAGCCCGTATGCTGCCCCTGCTAGCACGCTGGATATAACCCAGATGCTATAAGTCCCTATTGCAGCGATTAGAAAAGAGCAAATTGCGACAATAACCATATCCATTACGATTGAAGTTCTCGGCCCTATTCGTTCGGTAATTTTCCCTGCAAGAATTGAACCCAAGCCTGTTGAGCCGAAGTAAATACCAACAATCAATCCTACTTTTCCTTTTGAAACAAGTAACTCTTGGCTCAGAACAGTAGCTAGAAAACCAGGGAAAAATCCCAAAGACGCCCCAATTCCGACAGCGCCAGCCGAAACGGCTACAACACTCTTTTCCTTAACCCTCATGAACTTTTCTAGAGAACTTGGGCAAATAGATACTCGCCGAATTCATCCACGTATCTCAGCAGCTATCTGCTCTCGAAGGCGAATCTTTTGTATCTTAGTTGCGGACATTGGCCATTCCGTTACGAATCGCACGTAACGAGGTATTTTGAAACTTGATAGTTGCCCCTTGCAGAATTCAATTATTTCATTTTCAGTTGAGGACATTCCTTCTTTAAGTTGAATGAATGCTGCGGGTACCTCAACATATTTATTATCGGGCGCCGAAACAACTTGAGCTAACTGAATTGCAGGGTGATGTGAGAGAAAACCTTCAATTTCAACTGCGGCAACATTTTCACCGCCGACCTTGAGCATGTCCTTTATTCTTCCGTGGTAAGTGACTCTACCCTCTTCATCTAGTGAACATAGGTCCCCTGTCCTGAACCAACCGTCTTCTGTAAAGGCCTCCAGGTTCTTTTCAGGCGCATTATGGTATCCCTCAAATACGCAATAGCCTTTTATTAGAATCTCGCCTTGTTCGTTAGCCCCCAGAATTTCGTCAGTTTCTGGATGTCGAATTTGAGCTTGAATACCCCGGAAAAGCTTTCCTGAAGTTTCAGTCCTTTTCTCAAGTGAATCCTCAACATGACCAAATGAAACTACTCCGCCACATTCAGTCAGTCCGTAAGCACTTATTTGTACAGTGTTAGGCATCCGTTCTTGCATTGAGACAAGAAGATCCGCAGGACCTACATTGTTGACGATTCGCATGTTGAGTGCATTCGGATCATAATCAACGTGGTTAAGCAGGGCTTCCATGATTGTAGGAAAACTGGCAAAATTTAATGTAGCTTTTTCAGATTTCATGTAGGAGAGAGCTAATTTGGGTTCAAAGTATTCCATAGTCAACAAAGCGGCTCCGGCATCAATACATGCTATGAGTGGCAAGACAAAACTCATATGAAACATAGGGAGAGGATCCCACATCCTATCCGTTTCTGTAATCATGAAACGAGTTCTACCTGCCTCGACAGCCGGTCGAACCAATGCTTCATGTGTAATAGGGCATCCTTTGGGGTTTGCAGTAGTACCCGATGTATACATCATCATTGCTATGTCACGAACTTGAAGACGTGAGCGGCTTATCTCAATTTCCTCCACTTCAATATTTTCGCTGAGAGTTTCGAATGTTTCTGTATCAAGCATTCCTACCGGCATGCGCTCTCCGAACAAAATAATAGAATTTAAATTACGGGCTTCAGGTAGTTGAAGTTGCATTGGATCTGTTTGATTTTCTAAATTTGGAAATGCTTCCTGAAGTAGTTCCACAAAGTCCACATGTTCAACTATCCGGTCGGTTGTCGCAAGCACCTTTAAACCCGCGTCATCAATCACATAGGCAAGTTCCTTCGCTTTGTAGCGAGCGTTAATGGGAACCGGTATTGCCCCAATGAGTTGACTTCCAAGAAGTAGATCAACAAATTCGATACAATTTGACATCAATATTCCAACAGAGTCACCGTCATTGATTCCGATTGCCTTAAGTGACCTCGCAGCATTTGTAGCCCGCTCGTAGAGTTGTGCAAATGTAGTTTTTGATTCAGGAAACACCACTATGTCGGAATCAGGATGTTTATTAACTGCGCGTGCCAATAAATCTGGAAGAGTGTAGACATCAGAAACTGTTAACAATGGTCCCCCTTAGGAGTCGTCTTGATAGGATGCGAAAATACATTTGGAGATTCACATGTTGACACCTGAAGAGGTAGCCGAGAAACATCTTACCGCAGTCAAAGGCGGAGACCCATTTCTAATGGCTGAAGACTATGCTCAAGATGCACTTTTGGTTAGAGGCGAAGATGTTTTCGCCGGAAAGGAAGAAATATTCAACTACTTTGCAGGAGTTCCTAACAGGATGGGTTCTGGAGTAATTAAATTTATGAAATTAGAAGTGGACGGAGCGAGTGTGAGCTTTTTTTGGGAAATCACTGATGACAAAAAAGTAGTTTCAGGAAAAGATGTAATGATTATTAAAAACGGTTTGATCCAACATCAGGAAGTGACTCTACTAACCGAGGATTTTTAGCTTTCTGACCTGCCTTCCATGATGCCATCTGCACCTGGAAGCCACGATGCGACTCCTGCTACTGGGATTGCACAAATTACTGATTCAACAATTTCTGCTTCAGATGCTCCGGCTTTTCTTGCACCATTCGCATGCACGTTCACGAATCTAGATGAAAATTCTGCCGCGTTAACGGTACAAAGAAGCAATTCCACATTCTTGGCGTCAAGAAGATTCTCTGCAAGGCTAAACTCCCTCATCAATACGTAACCTTCAAGTGCTCGAGGAGCATCGTCTGCCATGAGTTCAACATACGGAGGTATAAATCCAAAATAACCTTCGAAATATTCAAGACAACTGTCACGGTCAAGTTCAAAATCCGGCATAACTTGAGACTCAATTTCAATTGCTTCGTTATAGATTTCGTTAACAGCTGCAGTGAATCTTGAGTAGACTTCTTCCCCCCTACTAATGAAAACAGTCAAGGCTGCTCCTCTCGCATCGTTTAAGGACAGACCTAGTTCCTTTGATCTACGAAGCTCTTCGTGAAGAAGTTGATCATGTCCTTTTACAGCTGCTGCAGAAGCCATGAAAAGCGCCTTAGCCCAAGCTGGTAAGGCACCATCACGATCAGTTACGTCGCGTAAACGAGCATAACCCTCTGCAAATTTTTGTGATTTTGCCGCAATTTCGCCTGAAAGCAGGACTTGACTTCCTAATGTTTTATGATCGGCATTTTCTCCCATGACTCTCCTTTATAGTTTTGAGACTTCTCCACCATCGATTACGAAACATGCCCCTGTAACGAAATCGGATATTGGCGACAGCAGATAGGCAACCATTGGAGCAATTTCTTCAGGAAGTCCCATTCGTCTTTGAGGTATTTTTCGCAATCTAGCTTTCAGAACATCCTCATTTTCTAGGACTGCTGATTGAGCTGATGTTTCAAAGGCACCTGGGGCAATTGCATTGATACGAATTCTATACCTTGCCCATTCAGCAGCGAGTGATTCTGTAAGTCGTAATAGAGCTCCTTTTGATGCTGAGTAGGAAGCGAGAGAAGCTTTTCCCTTCAATCCGGAAGTTGATGCGATATTGACGATTGATCCACCTCGTTCTTGAGCAACGAAATGTTTTGCTGCTGCTTTCGCTATTATTGCTGGGGCAATGACGTTGACTTTCAAAGTATTTTCCATAATCTCAATATCGCTATTTAAGGAATTTTCGGCAGGAGCAATCCCAGCGTTATTAACAATGCCATGCAAATTTCCGAATCTGCCACAAGCGACAGAAACTAATTCTTGTACTTCTTTCTTGATAGAAAGATCACATCGGACTGGAAGTATTCGTTCATCATTGTGTTTTTGAAGTGAATTTAGATCTTCCTCAGATCGAGCAGCAGCAACTACATATGCGCCCTCATCAATTAAATACTTCGATATCGCCGACCCCAAACCACGGCTTGCTCCAGTTACTATTATTACCTTGTCTTCCAGCTCAAGATCCATCAACAAACTCTTTCACCATGCCATTAGCAATGCCGAGTCTCAAGACCTCTGAAGCCCCTTCGTATACGCGCATCGGTCTCGCTTGACGATAATATTTTTCGATCTTTGAACCTCGGATTAAGCCCCATCGGCCCATCGTTTGGACACACCGGTCCACGACTCTACAAGCAGCTTCTGTTGCTGTCAGTTTAGCAAGTGACGATTTGTCTAAATTTTTAGCTGGATCTTCTGTAGCAAGTGAGGCAGTTTGGTAGGTCAAGTATCGTGATGATTCTAGATCTGACCAAGAGTCGGCTAGTAGAGTTGCGACTGGACCATGTTTAATCAATGGTCTGCTGAATTGCTCTCTTTGTGCACAGTGTTTCGTTGCTTCTTCTATAGCTCCAGTCATTACCCCTAAAGCAGCGCCTGCTACTGATATTCGGAAGACGGAAAGAGTTGCCAAAACGTTACGAAAGGCTGTACCAGGTTCGCCTAATCGTGCACTTTCAGGCAATACGACGTCATTGAACCTTAATTCTCCGAGTACATGAGGGGCGATTATTTCCGGAGATGGGGATGTTTCAAGCCCATCGCTATCTGCAGGAACGAGAAACAAAGAGTAGCCGTCCTCTTCTTTAGCAAGTGTGGTGTAGAAAGAAGCTGATCCAGCGTTTGATATGAACGATTTTTCACCACGTAGTATTAGCTCTGCTCCTTTTCGCTCAACTGAGGTTTCAATACCTTTCAGATCCGAACCAGCTCTGGGCTCTGTCAAAGCTAGAGCTGCAAGCGCTTCTGCTTTAGAAACAAGAGGCAACCATTCTTCTTTTTGTGACTCACTTCCCGCAACTGAGATTGCGTAACTTCCAATCCCCTGTAACGCAAATAAAGAGTCAAGATGTGATGAAGTCTTCATGAGAATCTCTCGAACTAAACAGACCGCAAGTGGATCTACCATCGAAAAACGTCCGCCATATTCTGAGGGAACCATTAATGCAGATAAACCACTGCCTCGCAATGCTTCTAATATAGGTTGATAAAGCTCACTTGACTCATCCGCTTCCATAGCGAAAGCTTCGACAGACTTTGCCAATCTTTTGCTGTCCTCAATAACACTCTCATACTTCGAGTCAATTTCCATAATGCCAGCCATCAGTACCACCACATTTAAGTTACTCACCTATCCTAGACTGCTTCGACTAGATGACAAGAATAGAACCACAGTATAAGCTGATATTGAGGTGTAAAGGAGAACACATGGCCCTTACTGAAGTTTTTATGACCGCTGACGAACTTGCGGAGATGACCCCTGAGGAGTTTGTAAATCAAATCCGGCATGAATGCATGAAACCTGGAAGAGGGATGCACAACCATCCCCTAGTTCTTGGACTTGAGGCTGGTACAGTGACTATCCCTCAACTTCAGCTCTTCACAGAACAGTTCTATCTTCATATTTCTAAAATGCTTCCATGGATCGGCGCTATCTACGTTCGCTGCCCCCATGAGGATGTAAGGACCGCTTTGGTGAAGAACTTAGCTGAAGAATGCACAGGGTTTGAAAGCAATACAGCGGCCCACCCTGACTTGTTGCTTGAATTTGCTAAAGCACTTGATTGCGATATTGATGCAGTACGTAATGGAATCCAATTGCCAGCTGGAAGACGAGTAACCGAATACTTTGAATTCATGGGTTTATGCCGTGATTGGTTTGTTCCTCTCTCTGCTATAGGTATTGGTTTGGAGTCCTTTGTTCCTGACACATTCACTCGCATGGTAAAGGCTATGAAAGAAAATTATGGAATGACTGATGAGCAAGTAATTTTCTGGCAAATGCATATTCTTGCTGATCAAGATCATGGTGATGAAGGAATTGAAATGGTATCTAATTATGCGATCACCGGCGAACAACGAAAGGCAGTTTTTGACTGCACGATTGAAACTAGTCGCCTTTTCTATGATTTATGGAATCTTTATAGTTCCGTTGAATAGATTATTCGGCCATGAGAAGAGAAGAAATAACTAGAGAACATCGCACCGCTGAAGAACTGACTGTTGCTCTTGGAAAGCGAGGACATATCGTTACTTCTTGGGATGAATTACCGCAAGTCACCATGGATGAGACTGGCATTGAAACGACTTCTTATCGGATAGGTTTACCAAATAACGATCGGGCTCCCACTGTTTTCAAAGTATATTTCCCTCCAGATTGTAGGGTTGAGGCACACACTCACTCATGTGACTACTCTGAGATAATTTTAGAAGGTAGCCAAAGAGTAAGCGGGAAGTGGCTGCATAAGGGAGATATTCGTGTTGGATTAGCCAACAAGGGGTACGGCCCGCTGATAGCTGGACCAGAGGGTGCTTTGGTATTGGTAATTTTCGCTGATGGCAACTGGCCTGCTATCAGTATTGGCGCTGGTGATGGAAGCACCATTGATGCCTCACAACTCTTAGAGCAATTCAGCGCCGCAAAGGGACCATAACTTTTAGTATCTTTTATCTAGTAAGTTATAGCGCGCGTTGGGCACAATGTCGCAGCTTCAATTATGAGTTCTTCAAATTCTTGGCCAGGATCTGCTTTGGTGACTTCAGCAGTAGAGTTTTGACCTACTTTAAACAGTTTCGGCGCAACGCGGACGCAATATGCTGTACCTTGGCATATTTCAACATCAACTTTTAGATTAAATGTGTTATTTTTTTTCATTTCATGATCACAGATCCTTTAGGATGATCGGAAATCTGCCGTATGCATCATGGTGGCTTAGCTCGGTGTAAGTAGGGAGGTCATTTGGGTCAAGTTGTATTCCTGCTCTAAATAGAGCGTGTGCAATATTGACCAAAGTTCCATCTGTTCCGTCATCATTATCGGTCCGGGCAGATAGACCTGTTACCAGTGTCCGGCCAATGCATGTGTGTTCTCCTCCCCCAAACGCAAACCCCCAAGGTTTCGCGTTTGCGGTATCTCTATATGGGTTAAATTTCCGAGCATCAGCACCAAATACCTTTTCGTCTCTGTTAGCAGGAGTAAACAGGCAAGCCACTCGTTCACCTTCAGAAATTTCGACTCCGTTACTTAGGGTGACATCCTTTAATGCAATTCGTAATAGCGCCGGAGAAGGCAGGTGAAGTCGAATAGCTTCATGCCCTGCTCGTTTTAGGAATTCTCGGTCAAATCTCTTCTCGTAGTCTTCAGGGTGCTCTTCAAACCACTCATGCAGATGAATCATCAAATGAGGGATAGCATGAGTAGTTGTCTGGCTTGATGCTACTAGATATAAAGTTGCTTCACGCAAGGGTAATTCGTCATCCCAATCATCATTCCAGTGAAGATACATAAGGGTTAGAAGGTCTAGGGGCAAATCATCCTCTGACAAATCTCCACTGCGAAATTTATTAATTAAATCTAAACGACGCGCAACAGAGGGGTTATAGAACTCATCCACAAACCCTTCCCTAATCTTGAGGATTCGAGAAATTACTGTTGAGTGATCTTCTGTTGACCACTCGACAGTTGCCCCAGTACCAAGTTGCTCAATATAGGTGCGGAATGCGTCAGTCCTTTCTTGGGAGTCCACACCGTCAATTCCAGTAGTTACAGCCGATATTCTGGCAAGCATTGTTCTCACTAACGCACAAAGATCCGCGCGAACCTCCCCAGACTCATTTCGGGTCTCCTTACACTCCTGAAGAGCGCTTTCAATGAGCGGTAGAAGTTCTTTATGCTCATAGTACTCCAAAGCTTCTTTACGAAATAGAGGCGCTTGTAATCTTCGCCTTTCAAAATGAGCATCCTGATCGATAGTTAGCAGAGAGTCTCCAAAGAAAGGTTGACTTTCTTGATGGGATCCTTGCCGAAAGTTCTTTGATCGAAGAATTTCATCAACAGATGCGAAGTCAACAAAATGCTTAATGCCCTCAATATGCGGTGGCGGTATAAGGTCTCTTATCGTTTCCAATTTTCTTCCCCAAACGACAACCTACTATCTGAGGTCAGTTTTCGGCAAAAGACGTTCGATTTTAGTTTTACTCGGTACTTAGAACAGCAGCGTTAAAGTACTGTGCTCCAGATCCCGCCCCAGTAACTAACGCATGTTTTGGATCCTGGATTTGCAAACCACTCGCTTGCCCTCGAAGCTGTCTTACCGCCTCTATGACCTTTAGATTAGGTCCACCCCACCCTGTATGGGAAAACGACAGTAGACCACCATCAGTGTTTGTGGGGTATTTTCCATTTGCGCCAATGCCATTTTCGAATAGAAAATCACTACCGTCCCCCTCGTCACAAAGCCCTAAGGTCTCAAATTGTCTTACGATTTCCCAAGTGTTTATATCATAAAGTTCAAACAGGTCAATATCTTGTACATTGAGCTCAGACTGTTTGAATGTTCTCTTGAATGCTTCTTTTCCTAGATTCTTAACTTCGTCATAACGAACGGGATTGACGTATTGCTGACGGTACCATTCTGAGCTACCACCTAGTATGCGGATAGGTTTCTGAGGACAATCTCTCGCCCGATCAGTAGACGTGACGATAAATGCTGACGCTCCCTCTGTCGCCAGACACAAATCAAGCAAGTGGAATGGCTCAGCTACCTTCGGGGATTGAATTATATCTTCGGGGGTGTACGGCCCTTTTCCGTACATTACTGCTTCGGGGTTTTGCGATCCGGCATTTCTAATTTCAGAGGCAATAGAGGACATTCTAAGACGATCAGGCTCAAATCTTTGGAAATATACTTGGGCAACCATCGCGAAGTGAGCTGCAGTAAATAAGCCCCATGGTTCAACAAATTCATTAGTCGGTTGTGTGTAATCTGCTAGTTGTGCTCTTTTGAGGACTCCGGCCTGGCCTCCAAAGACTATAGCCACATTACATAAGCCAAAAGAGACTGCAGCAGCCGCATCCAATAATCCAGGTATTCCTTGTGGATAGGTATCGCCAACCCACCGGAAAGGTTTCCCAAATATACCTGTCCAATCAACCACACCAGGGTCTAACTCTGTCCCACCTGGACCAGGCCATCTCGCAGCTATTCCGTCTACCTCTGCCATATCCATACCGGCGTCATCAAGGGCTTTCTGAACAGCCTCCTCGCAAATTTGAATCGTACTTGTATCTATGGATTTAGCCTGTTTGGTAATTCCAATGCCTACTATTGCAATTTCCGGTTTATTCATACTTGCCGTCCTTCTCCCCAAAAGTGAGCGCGAATCTCGTTTTTCGCAATCTTTCCAACCGCATTTTTAGGGAGCTCGTCCCAGATATCTATTCGCTCTGGCATTTTTATAGAAGTAAGTTCAGATCTGTTACATAGTTGCAATAGCTCGTTGGACGTTACTTCTGACTCTTCGTTTAGTGCAACTACTGCTACTATCCCCTCACCCCATTCCGAGTCAGGCACCCCTACGACAGACGCTTCTAGGACATCGGGATGCCTATACAGAACATTCTCAATCTCAGTAGGGGCTATGTTCAGTCCACCGCGAATTATCAAATTCTTTTTCCTATCCACAATGTAAATGAATCCGTCATTATCTACTTCAGCGATATCGCCCGAATGCATCCAGCCATCAATAAGCACTTGATCAGTCCTCTCGGGATCTCGAAAATATCCCTTCATGACGTGAGGTCCTGAGAAGATAACCTCTCCTCTTCCCCCAGCTTCAATTGATTTTTTATTCTCGTCTACAACTCGTACATGGACTCCGTACGAAGGCCTACCACAAGATTCCAATAACTTTAGATTAGTTGAGAGGCCCTTTAGATGATCAGCCTTGCTTAATATTGTTCCGATAGAGGCAATTTCAGCCATCCCATAAAGCTGGTTGAATATTGGGCCGAATCGCGCAACCAATTCTTCAAGTCTTTTTGGTGATATGGGAGATGAACCGTATCCAAGAGTCACAAGAGTTGATAGATTTTTATCGTCCTCTTCAGGCAACTTTTCCAGAAGGCGCATTAGTTGAGTAGGCACCAAAAAGGTATGAGTAACTGCATGATCATTAATCTGCTGTGCGAAATTCAAAGGGTTAAAATTTCTGCTGTCAGCAAAGCCTAAGGCTGCACCTACGGTAACGCATGGGAGGATTGTGATATTGACACTAGAGTTATGAGGGATTTGAATTAAATATCGACTTTTGGGGGTAATGTCGTACTCGAGACAGGCAATCATTGCATGCTGAAGAACTCGTTTATGATCGAAAAGCACGCCCTTGGGTCGGCCAGTCGTTCCGCTCGTATATACGATACAGAAATCATCATCAGGCTTAATATCATAAAAGGAGCTGGGAATCACTTTTGAACTCTCTCCTATCCTTGCCTCCCATTCGGAGCTCGAAATATCAAAGACAGGTATTGAAGATTCATCGGCTAGTTGTTCAATCTGAGGTAAGTGCTCTTCATCCGTTAGAATTGCACACGGTTCACAATTTTCAAATATCTGCATCATCTCTGCTCGCCCCAATCGGAAGTTTAAGCCGACATAAACTAGCGAGGACTTAGATATTGCTGTTATCAATTCCGGTATCTCTGGCCTGTTTGGAAGCAGAACTGCTACTCGCTCCCCTTTTCCCCAATTATATGATTTGAGGTAATTTGCTATTTGATTGCTTCTACTCTCAAGCTCTCCGTACGTTTGTGGTTTATCTCCAAAAATTGCCTGTGCTTCAGGGTCGCGTGTGGCATTTCTATGTACCGCTAATCCGATGTGCACGGCTACTCTTCTCCAACTTTAAAAAATGGCAACATCTTTTCCTTAAAAATTTGAAATGATACTCTCACTGCTTGACCGATTTTGACTTCAGAAGGGCTGCAATCTATTAGTCTTGAGTACATTCTCCAACCCTCTTCTAACTCAACATCAATGATTACGTATGGGTTGGGGTAGTCATCGTCTGGAGGTCTATGAACAATGGTGTAACTATAGATAGAGCCTTTTCCTGTACTTTCCTTGAATTCCCAGTTACCTGATTGACACCAAGGGCAAAGAATTTGGGGAGAGAAAAAGCTGGTGTTACATGTTCCGCAAACTGGCCTAACGAGCTTTTTATTTTTAGCTTCGTCCCAGAATTTGGTTGTTAGCATGGCCGGATTATCCGGTGTCACGCTTCAACCTCAGACAATAATTTAAGAGCAGCTTCTTGAACTGTCATCCCAACAGCGACGCCCCGTTCTCTAGCTGTTTGGTTACATGCGCTAATCCTACCCTCCGAATAAGCCTTGAACGCATCACCTACAGGAGCTGACCAAGCATCACAACACGCCCCAGCTAAACCATGTTCATCGGTTATCTTCAGCCCTGCAATCCCTGCGTTATTTTTGCTCATACCTCCATCAGAACAAATGAAACCATGAGGAGAGACTTCAAGAAGGAATTTCGCCCCTGATCGACCTGTGTGTCCTGCCGTAACTAGTACGTTATTAGAATCTTCTGGAAGTGCGAAGACGATAGAATCCGTTACGATTATTTCTCTTCCAGTATCCGATGTAGCGACTGACTCTCTACGAATCTTTGTACCTGCGGTTACATCTCCTGGATCATTCTCAAGAAGCACTACGGAAGCTTCTTTAACAGTCATACCTTCCAGCACTCCAGCTCGTTCGGCAAGGATATTGACTCGTGAAATTAATCCCGTTTCGTAAAGGTCAATACCATTTCCTAGCTCTGCAGTCATGCCATCAGCTGCCGCAGCCGGTATTCCCAATGCCTCAAGGTACCATAGACCTGCTATACCCGCTCCATCTTTTCCCACACACCCGTCATGGGCGATGACAGCACGGGGACGGTGAGGGGCAATTAGGCGAGCGGGCAAAACTCCAAGATATGAGGAAGGAACAACTACATCGCGTCCCTCGTTTCGAGAATCGACATATCTCGCAGAGTCCATTGCCACTACCCGCCCTTGAGAATGTTCAAGAACTACGTCATGAGGATGGTCCGCTTCGTCATTGAGCAGAGGTGCCTCTTCACTCATCTGTTTTTTCTCTCATGGCTCTGGTTCTACTAATAGCAATTCCGGTCATTTAGCTTTTCTCGCTTTAGTTGAATACAACGGGATATCTTCCAAAGTAAGGTCGTGTGGTTGAATCATCCATTTCAGGAGGATTGTCTGGGTCAGGCTTACATCCATTTAGAAATAATGTTTGAACTGCCACAGGTACAAGGCCAAAGAGATGGTCCTCTTCAGTTGAATTTGTGTCAAAAACTAGCCCGGCAGCAAGGTCTTGGCCGATACAAGCATGCATTCCTTGTCCAAAACTCAAACCCCAGGGTGTAACACCAGGCTCCAAATTTCTGTTTGGATTGAATTCCTCAGCATCATCGCCATATATCTCTTTATCACGGTTTACAGTTTCAAGGTCAATAACAACTTTGTCTCCTTCTGCAATCTTTATGCCCGATTTCAGCTCAATGTCTTCTAACGCCCATCTTGCTGCAGTCGGTGATGACGGCTGGAGCCTAATTGTCTCATGAGTGGCTTTTTGGAGGAATACTTTATCGCTATAAGCTTTAGCCTGATCTTCTGGATGTTCTTCCAGCCACTTGAAAATATTGTGAACTACTCTCGTTAGCGCGGTAGCTGACGTGTGCGCCCCTGCTAGCAAATAGAAAGCAATTTCTCGCCGAAGCGATTCTCTTGTCATAGGAACTTTATCCTGATTGCGCAAAAGGACCTGTAGCACGTCCCTCGGAAGTTCTTCCTCTTCAATTTCGCCGCGTTCAAATTTTTCTAATAAATCATTTCTGAGAGCTATACCAGGTTCCAGAAACTCTCTATCAAATGCCTCAAGCTTTTCTTCTATTTCGGTTCGCTTTGCATCGACATCACCCGTGTAGAAGCCTAAAGTTGCACCTTCAATAAAGGTTGTGAGGTAGTCGTATAACCGACTCGTTTCCTCGTATGTTCCAAGTGGGCGGTCTACACCAGCTGTTAGTGCAGCTAGGTTCATCATAAGTTGGTGTCCGAAGTCAACTAATTCTGCTTTTCCACTCTCCAAATATGGGTCAACAGTCTCTTGAATAATCTTTGGAAACATATCTCGCTCATACTCAAAGAAGGTATCCCTACGAAAGAGCCGATTTTCTAGTCGGCGGCGTTGCCTGTGTTCGTCTCCGTGAAGATTAACAACCACATCTTCCATAACAACTTCACCGGCATCATAGAGCGCTTGTCGTAGTTGTTTGTGCCTGTATACTTCTCGAGCGTCATCTGGAGTAGTTATTACTATCTCAGTCATGTCTCCCCTTTCCCATTAATAGCTTGATTAATCCTTTAAAGTTTGTCAATTCAAAAGATTACTGGGTAGGTGCTGAAATGCTTACGCTCTGAATTAGGGTCGTGCTGTGGTGGATTATTCGGGTCGCGTCTGCCGCCTGCAGACAGCAATGCGTGGGCCATTATCGCAACTGTTCCGAAAAGAGCCTCCGATTCCGGCCTGTCTGGGTCAATCTCTAGACCACCATCGAGCTCGGCTCCCACACAAGCGTGCATTCCTGCCCCAAAACTCATGCCCCAACGAGGTATACCTTCTGGTACTTCTCGATATGGATCATAAGTACCGGAGCTTTCCCCAAAGATTTCATTATCTCTATTCGCTAGCATGAGGTCAAGAGTGACTTCAGTCCCTTCACTTAACAAAGTTCCATCTGATAGTTCCATATCTCTAAGAGGGCGCCTTAAAGCAACCGGGCTAGCAGGATTCAATCTGAGAGATTCATGCATACAGCGTTGAACAAACGAAAGATCTTCTCTGGCTTTATTTAGATCCTCTGGATATTGTTGGCCCCAATTCAAAATGTCATCAACGGTATGTGTAAAGGCATTGGCCGTAGAGTGAGCTCCAGCCTGAAGATAAAAGCAAATTTCTCGAAAAATAATTTGATCAGTTAATCCCAACTGTTCTCTGTTTACCAATAACGTCGTTAAAACATCTTTTGGTAGATCATCTTGATTTATTGTTCCGTTGATGCTTTCTTCGATAAGTCTCTCTCTGGTTTCTCTGCTCGGATCAAAGAAATCCTTTGCGAATTGGTCCATAGCTTCTTTTACTTCTTGACGCACCTGATCTTTATTTCTTTTTGAATGAAGGAGAGTCGCACCTTCGCTAAATTTCTTTACTATTCCGTAGAGAGTCTCTGTTTGCTTTGCGTCTGAAGGGTCCTGATCAATACCTGCAATTGTTGCAGTCAAGTTCATTGCGCATCTGTAACCGATGACAGATAAGTCACCTTGCTTGGCCTCGACAAAAGGATTAAGAGTTATATCGATTGTCCTGCCGAGCACCTCATGCTCCCAATAGCTAAAGATTTCTCGTCTGAAAAGCCTATTCTCAACTCTGCGTCGCTCTCTATGTGCTTTACCATGAAGGTCCAAAAGCGTATCTGACATCACTACTGCTCCTTCAGAGTAGCCTGCTTGTCTCAACTCTTTAGAGCGAAATGCTTCTCGAACTTGCGACCATGAGGCGAGACGTATCCTCTTACTTGTTTTCTTTTCCATTTCCGATTCCACTTAATTCAGGATAGGTTCCTGAGCATGGTTAAACCAGTTGAAATAGTTGAGAGTTTTCTCCATGCTTTGTCGGAAAGAGAGATGGGAGTAATTATGTCTTTCTTCAATGAGGAGTCTTCGTGGCAAAATGTTCCTCATCCACCCTCTAACGGGGTTCAAGAAATTGAATTAATGTTTTCCCCGATTATTCGCAAAAGCTCAAAGGTTCAATGGGATATCTTAAGCGCAGCCTATGTAGGAAATAGAGCCTGGCTGGAAAGGATAGATAGGTTCTGGATAGACGGCGCTGAGTATTCTGTTCAATGCAACGGAGTTTTTGAGTTTGACTTGTCTAAGGGGAAAATAATGACTGTTCGAGATTATGTTGACTTGGGTGAATGGAGAGAGAGGCTGACTTTAGCTCGGCTCAACGAATAACATCAGTTACTTATATGCCTTATCCCAAGTGAGAACCTCACCAGCCCAGTTGCCAACTTTCCAGCCAGCAAGCGGTTCGTGACTCGGCCAAAGATCTGAAAGATTTAATACTTTGCCATCAGCAATAACTGTTGAGATCTCATTCTTATTATTCAACACTCTTATATCTTCAGCGGGATCGGAGTCAACAATAATGATGTCGGCTAGCTTATCTTTCTCAATCGTTCCTAGTTGGTCTTCCATTTGCATTGCCCAAGCACCATTCTTAGTAGCTGTGGTAATCGCCTCTACAGGAGTCAAATCTAAAGAATCAACGAAGATCTCTAACTCACGACCATGCCAATGCCCATAAGGTGTCAATGCAAAGCCACTTTCTGAGCCTGAAAGAATTCGAACTCCATTGTCATAGGCTTTGCGGATCATTTTTGCGGTTTGCTCAATTTCGCCCCGAAAAATATCCTCCATTCCTGGGCTAGCCTGAACTTTGGATCCAAAGTCAGCAAGGTTTGCTAAGAATGTGAATGTTGGGCAGATAGATGCGCCATTAGATATCACAGCTTCAAGACCTTCATCATCCATAAAGGAAGCATGAAGTATTAAATCGACACCCTCTTCGGCACATACTTTAACGCTTTGCGCTCCGCGACAGTGCGCCATAACAGGGACTGAAAGTTCGTGTGCCGTCTGGCAAGCGGCTTTTATCTCTTCCCTATTCCATACGAGCAACTCGCCAGATCGACCGGGAACTGAACCTGTGGCGTGTAGCTTGATCCAATCAGCTCCATATTTAATATGCCGTCGGACCCATTGCACTATTTCATCTTTTGTATTCACGATTTGCGCATACCCGACGGTTCCTTCATCGGGTATTAATCGTCCAGCTGTTCCACCTACAGCAGTCAACAAGGCTTGAACACCTGTCTTGATTCGGGGGCCTTGAACGACACCTGCATTAACGGCGTCACGCAGAGCAGGACCAATACCGTGGGAAGTGTCTGGATCAACGAAAGATGTAACTCCAGCTCTAAGCATTTTTCTTAGATTTTGAGCAGCTACAAGTGCTACCAGCGTTGGATCTCTGTGGAAGAAAAGTTCATCATTAGATTGCACATCATCAAATGAGCAATGAAGGTGAGAGTCAATTAGACCTGGCATAATCGTTTTCCCTGTAGCATCGAGCTCTATCACCTCTTCGATCTTGAGGTCATTTACTACGCTCGTTGCTTCATTTCCCAAAGCAACTATTTGATTTCCTGCTACGGCAATTCCTCCATTTGGTCTGGGGTCAGCCCCCGTGCCGTCTATAAGAGTTCCACCTGAAATCAGCATAATATCTGTCATAGGACTATGTTATTGGATAAGTAGAGTAAATAGAAGGGTTATGATGATACGGCATTGTGTATTACTAAAGTTTCAGGCAGGTACGTCAGAGGAAATCATGAATGAAGCTGCAAGAGGTATCCGAGCTTTACCTGAGTACATTCCCGAGATTGCTAGCTATTCAGTAGGGTTTGATGCGAAACTCAGGGAAGATAATTATGATTTAGCTGTCGTCGGTGATTTTTCCTCTTCAGATGATTACTTGGTATATGCCTCACACCCCAAGCACCTTGAAGTTATTTCTGAACTCTTGGCACCGTATCTTGAGGGAAGGAGTGCTGTTCAGTATGAATATGATTCGGAGTGACTTTTCGAATTGAAATTGAAACCGATGACTGTATGAGCTCAGGCAAGTGTGTTGCTGACTATCCAGAGGTCTTCGTATTTGATGAAGAAGAGCTTGCTGCATTAATTCCGAACGCAAAACTTACTGATAAAGAAATTATCAAAGTAGCAAGAAATTGTCCTAGCAGAGCAATTTTGGTATTTGACGAGAATAACGACCAAGTAGATACATAGGAGATCAAAGAATGAAGTCGCTAATTGTTACTGGAGGAGCAAACGGTCTGGGTCGCTCCATTGCTCAGAGCGCTAGCGATGCAGGGTACAGAGTAGGGATCATTGATGTAAACATTGATGCGCTTGAGGACGCTGCCTCATCTATTCAAAATACTGTGCCGCTAATTGCTTCTGTCACGTCTTCTGATGAAATAGCAGCAGCTCTAGACAAGTTTGGAACAATACCAGATATTTGGGTTAATAACGCGGGCATAGTTAAGTTTGGTCCGCTGCTTGAACTGCCCGTAGATGACTGGAGGGCAGTTGTTGAAGTCAACCTTACCGGCACATTTATCTGCTCTACTATCGTTGCGGAAGCGATGGCGCTCCGAGGCTCAGGTTCAATCATAAACATTACGTCAATTAACGGGATTTCAGCGGGAACGAATTCTGGCGCATACGGTGCTACGAAGTCAGCAATTTCATTGTTAACTCAGCAAATGTCATTGGAGTGGGGAAAACTTGGTCTCAGAGTTAATGCTTTAGCTCCCGGTTTGATAGATGGTGGAATGTCCGAACCAATTTACTCGGATCCACATTTTCGAAAACTACGGACGGAGAAAGTCCCTGTTGGTCGCCTTGGAACAGAAGAAGACATCGCACAAGCGGTACTTTTCCTTGGATCAGAGAAAGCCAGCTACATTACTGGGCACGAACTTGTTGTGGACGGAGGAATTATTAATTCGATAATCGCTAATCTCCCCCGGCCGTCAAGCGTTGATTCGGTTGGTTTAGATGGAGAGTGATTTTGAAATCGCTATAAAAGTTGCCCCACATCATATTGATTGGGAGACGATGTTATGGGTAGCTACGCACGCTGATGCAAATCCTGTGTATTCAGACTTTTGGAATTTTGATCACTTTTACCCTATTTACGGGGACTCAAGCGGCCCGTGCCTTGAATCTTGGGTTACGCTTTCTGCGATTGCCCAAGCTACTTCGCGTATCAGGATTGGATGCATGGTGAATGGAGTTCACTACCGCCATCCTGCTGTCGTTGCGAACATGGCTTCTGGGCTTGACATTATTAGTGATGGCCGATTTGAACTAGGGCTAGGAGCAGGTTGGAATCAAGAAGAGTCGGGTGCATACGGAATACATTTAGGTTCACTTACTGAAAGATTCGACCGCTTTGATGAAGCCCTTGCAGTAATTTTTTCACTTCTCCATGAGGAGAGAACTTCTTTTAAAGGTGAATATTTTTCGCTCAAGGAGGCTCTTAATAACCCGAAAGGACCTCAGGAAAGGCTACCTATTTGCATCGGTGGGACGGGAGAGAAAAGGACACTCCCCAATGTGGCGAAATATGCCTCTCACTGGAATCTGCCGTCCTACGATAAAAGTCTTTTTACTAACAAACTCAATTCCCTGAAATTGTATTGTGGTGAAATTGGGAGGGATGTCAAAGAAATTAAAATTTCTACTCATATTTTCGTTGAAGAAGCTACAGATGAAGAAACAATCATTGAACAACTTCGGACCCAAGAAGAAGCTGGAATTAACCAGTCAATAATCTATTTTCAGCCACCAGTTACAAGAGAGAAGGTCAGGTCCGTTACAGAACTGCTTTCCAATACTGCCCGGTGAGCTTTGACAAATTAAGGTGCGAGTGCTTCGAAGGTTTCCCATTCTGGGATTTTAAAATTCCCATCATGAGGAATTGCCTGAATACAGACGTGGCTAGCTCCGGCTTTTTCATGTTCCTTTATTCGCTTTTCTATCTGTTGGATTGACCCCCATGCGACTAAAGAATCAATAAAATAATCAGAAGGAGAATCAATATCATCTTCGGAGAAACCAAGCCTTTTCCAACTATTCCGATAATTTGGAAGTGAAGCATAGATCCGTAAGGCACTTTTAGCGGCACTGTGCGCAGTCTCCTTGTCTTGTGTTAAGACAACCTTTTGTTCGACGCATAATAATTTGTCTTTACCAAGTATTTCTCGTGCTTGGTGAGTGTGATCTGGAGTCGTCCAGTATGGGTGCGCACCGTCCGCATACTCAGATGATAATTGAAGCATTTGTGGTCCCAATGCTGCAACTACGCATTGGGGCTCGTGGTTTGGAGGAATTGAAGTATATGGTGAGGTTTTGAAGGTTCTGAGATACGAACGCATTGTTGCAATAGGTTTCTCATAAGGAATTTGCCGTAAACCTTCAACAAGTGGTGCATGGGAAATACCTAGACCTAGAAGGAAGCGTCCCCCTGATTGTTCTGCGAGGGTCGCCGCGGCCTGTCGTGTAACGCCAGGAAGCCTATGGTAGATATTTGCTATCCCCGTTGCGAAGTGAAGATTCTCAGTTGTTGACGCCAAATAAGCTATGTGTGCGAATGGATCTCTTCCTGTGGTTTCAGGGATCCAAAGCATGGAGTACCCAAGGCCCTCTATTCTTTGAGCAAATTCCTTTGATTCCTCAAATCCTAAAGCATCGGTCGGGTGCCAAACTCCACGTTTCTTTAGTACTGATTTCTTTATCATACGACAAGGCTAGTTTGCAGGTGTGACATGGGACTTGTAGTTATTACTGAAGCTCTAATCCGAGCTGTTCCCAAATTTCTTCCTTCTTTGCTTCAAAAGTCTCATCGTCTATTTCACCATTTGCCTTTGCAGCACTTAATTCAGCGAACTGTCTGTATAACTCCTCTTCAGGGGTTCCTGTGTCATCAGCTTCATCCTCAGAGCTTCTTCGTTCAGCTCGCTCAGCACGCTTAGCCTCTTGCTTTTCTCTCTTAGTTTGCTCTCGCTGGCGCTTTCCCCAGCTTTCTCTTCCCTTGCTAGCCATGATGGTCCCTATAGAGCTTTTACATTTAAAGCTTCGTCCCCTTTGCGTCCCTCGCCTATATCAAACTCTACTTGCTGTCCTTCTTCTAAATTCTTAAATCCATCGCCGTCGATATTGGAATAGTGGACGAAGACATCATCTCCGCCCTCACGTTCAATAAATCCGTAGCCTTTTTGTGTGTTAAAGAACTTTACTGTTCCTGTTGCCATACTCATATCCTATCGTTAGGCGTCATTGTGTTAGATCCACGTTAGGCGATTAGAAAGCAAATTCCTTTGATGAAGAAATATTTCTTTATAGCTAGCATTACTTTCCATTCAAAACACCCAATACATCATTGAGGAGCTCAGGGTGGCTGATGATTAGACCTCTTACAATAGGAACTTCTTTGTTAAAAATAAACTCTGTTCCGTCTAACTGGCAGGCGGTTAATCCCGCAGCGCGAGCCACAGCGATGGGACCGCATACATCCCACTCATATAACCCAGAATTATGGATGTAAACATCAGCCTCTCCCCCAATCACTAGTGATGCTTTAATACCCGCAGAACCGCAACTCGCCAGTCGGGCACCAATCGCCTCTGCTACGTATGCGGCATGGTACGAATTCCATCGATTACTAATCACTAGCTTTGAATCTGATACTGGTCGTTCTTTTGGGTATAACGTTGCAGTTGAGTAGAGCCTCTTCAATGAGGGGCACGAAACAGCTCCGGCCGCTATTTTCCCATTTTCAATCAGAGCAATATGAACAGCCCATTCTTCACTACCTGCATACGGGTAATCTTGTGAGCCGTCAAGCGGATCCACGATCCAGACACGGTTTGCTTGGATCCGACTTAAATCGTCTGCCCCTTCTTCCGACAGCACAGCATCTTTCGGGCGGTGCTTTGTTAGCTCGTCAATAATTATATTGTGAGCAAAGATATCGCCTTTATCTCTCAATACCCATGAGTTTATACCTGAGGCAATTCCATCATCTCTTAATTTTAAAAGCTCTGAGCCAGCCTTTTCAGCAAGATATGAAGCTAACTCATGGTCGTCCATCTAGCTAGTTAACGGATGAAATCTGCTATGCGGTCTTTAGGCCGACCGATTATTGCCTTGTCCCCATTCACAATCACAGGCCTTTGTAATAATTGCTTATGCTTGACCAATATTTCCACTACATTTTGCGGATTATTTACGAAATCATCAGGATCTAATTCAAGTTTTTTGAATTTCGAATCTTTTCGTACGAGATCTTCTACAGGGTCCTCCAGTCCGGAGACAATTTTTTCGAGGGTAGCTTTGTCCGGTGGTTCTTTAATATACAGAACTACTTCATATTCAATTCCCTCATCCTCAGCGACCGCTAAGGCGTTTCGAGATGACCCTCAATGAGGGTTGTGATAAATCGTAATCATAAACATGACTCCTTAAATTAAATCGGTCATCTGAATACTATCTCTCAGCCAATAAAAAAATAGGTTATGTTCAATCATTCATCCAATCGCAGACTATTTCCCAACATGTTAATATTTGGAGTTGCAACTCCTCTAACGAGTTGTCATTGGAAATGACCAGGTCCGCTACTCGTCGTCGCTCTTCATCAGTTGCTTGCGACTGCATCCTTGCGAGTGCCTCTTCTTTCTCTACGCCGCGTAGTTGAAGCCGCTCAATTCGCTTTTCATATGATGCTTCGACAACTATAACCTTTTGATATAAAGGCACACCATTGATTTGCGCCAAAGGCTGCTCTACAAGAACAGCCATATCTAGTATCGTGAGCTTTGCACTTTGCTTCTCAAGCATACTAGTTAACCTTTTATTAATTCCTGGGTGTGTTATCGCTTCAAGCTTTGCGAGTTGTCTTTCAGAGTTAAATACTATTTGGCCAAGTGCAGCGCGATTAATTGTCCCATCTGGATTGAGTATGTCCTCGCTGAATGTTTCTATGATATCCAAGTACTCGTTTGAGGATTGATCCAGTACAGAATGCCCTACTGCGTCAACGTTGATAACTGATGCTCCAAGTGTTTGGAATATATTGGCGACTGTGGATTTGCCAGCACCAATACCCCCCGTTAAACCTATGCAAAACGTTTGCATTTAGTAAATCCTATATGCAACTCTCGAAGTGCCCGTAGGCAGAAATTTGGGTGATGGCTGAAATCATTTAAGTCATCTAAAAACCACATTTCTTCAATTCGCTCTAGGAGAACTTTGAAGCTTAGTAGTATTTCTCTTCGGGCGAGAGGAGCACCCATACAGTAGTGAGTACCAAACCCAAAAGCTAGGTGCTGTCGTGAGTTCTCCCTTTCAAGATTCAACTTTTGGGGAGTTTCAAACATTGCATCATCAAGATTCGCGGCTGCATAGCGAACATTTATTACAGAGCCTTTAGGAATATCTACCCCATGAAATTTAATATCTTCAGCTGCTTCGCGAAATAATCCTTGGACAGGGCCTTCAAGCCTTAATATTTCTTCGACGAGTACGGGTAAATATTTTTTGGGATCGCTCTTTAGTAGATTCCATTGGTCAGGTTGTTGAATTAATAGCATTACGCCAGCAGAGATAGCATTCGTACTTGTCTCGGAACCTCCAACAAAGGTATCTGCCATCATCTCGGCGTGGAGTTCCTCGTCCGTTAAGGTTCGGCCCCATTCGGGGATTTCCGTGTTCACAAGATCGCTCAAAAGACTATCATCTGGTGTTTCTCGCAATCTATCGAATATGGGCTGAAAGTAGTGCTGAGCTTCGATTTCCATCTCAGTTGACCAGATTGCTTCTTCTTCCGTTTGCATCATTCCCAATCGCTGAACCCATGCGTCTGTCCATGCCTTAATTTTCCAAATATCTTCTTCAGGAACTCCTACTTGATGCCCTATCACAATAAGTGGAAGCGGTATTGCGAAATCACGTACCCAGTCACATCTTCCATTATCAATGAAACCATCGAACAAGCGATTAGCGAGATTCTCAACAAACGGATCCATTTTTTTGATTTTCTGGGGGCGAAACGCATGAGCAAATAACTTTCGCATTTCTTTGTGTTCCGGGTCATCCCTACCAGCTAATGTAGGAGCAGGGATCCACCCCTTCTCTCTATACAGTTCTCGCAACATAGCGGATCGCCTATCAGTCTTTGCCTTATCGCGCTTATTTCGAAATGACTTAGTGTCTTTTAAAACTTCTTGCACGTCTTCGTAGCGAGTAATAATAAACATCCCTGATTTTGGATCCTGCCAGACTGGAGCGTTATCTTGAAGGATTTTATATGCACCGTAGGGACACTCAGATATATCGGGGTCAAAGAAATCCACATCTCTTTTATTGAAACTACTCATGCTACGTTCCTTTGATCCTATCTTTGACTGCTGTTGAGTTTTCTGCAGTTGTGAAGCGATCAGCGTGGGTTAGCCTTGCTAGTTCTACCGCAATTGTCACCCAGTCATCATCTACTCTGATACCAGAACAGTCGGCAGCTATATTAAGGCTTCGAAAAATGGAAACGGTGATTGCTGCGTCTATCATCCCCTCGGTTCCAACTTCTTCACCGAGCTGTTTTCGGACTTCAGGAAGGTTTGATGTTTGTCGATTTGCCGATTCAGTAAATGCAATAAGCGATTCAGCATGCGGTACGCCAGATAGGGCTCCCGAACCGTTTATTGCATTACTTAGATCTAAATTTGAGTTAATTGCTTCGCTACTCGAACTGAGAAACATTGAGTGCGCACTTGTTCAATAAAAACATTCATTTATTGCGGAGGTTCTTGCCGCAACCAATTCAATTTGTTGACGAGATAAGCTTCTATGTTCCCAAACCATTTCGCCAAAATTAGTTCCAGAATACATAGACCTCACAAGCAGCATCCGCCTCCCATTGTCAGCTTGAGCGAGACTTAACGAGACAGCAACATGAGGCAAACCCCTTGGTGAAAAGGTCGGCAGAAACGCGACATCATTAACTAAGTCTTCGGGTCTTTCCTTCGTTGGAGCACCGTCATGGGCATTTGGCAACTTTTCTCTGGGGTAGCCGAGAATATCGGCGAGAGTAAAGACGGGAACTACTTGTGTCACGATTGCAGCAAGCTCCGCGTAGCGATCCTCACCTAGTACATCCACGATGCGGTCATAAGCGTCTCTATCTATAGTGGAAGACTCATATGCAATTTTGCGAACAACCGCCCTTACATAAGGACTTAGACTCTCAGTTTCTTGATGAGAGTATTTAGATAAATCATTAACTCTTTCAACTAACGTGGGTTGACTGGAGTTTCGTACTTCTTGCGCAATCTGAATTCTTTGCTGGCCTGTCCACCAAGCACCAGGTTTTCCTAAGTTATGCCACACGATTTCAAAGCTTTGGATAACCTCATCGGGCACTATTGTCTTCAAAGGTAAGAACGGTGCCATCTCGAAAGTTTAAACCCTAGGCTCTTTTGGAAGTCCAAGCACCATCTCCCCTAAAATGTTTCTTTGGATCTGAGAGGTGCCGGCATAAATTGTTCCTGCTCGTGCGTTATAGAAGGCCCCTATCCATGAGGCACTTTGATTTGGAGAACCAGGATTGTCGGCATGAAATGAGGTTGAAGCTTTAGCACCCGAAAGAACCATGGATTCATTACCTAAAATATCTAGAGCTAATTCAGTTATTCGTTTGTGATATTCAGACCAATAAAGCTTGAACATGCTTTCTTGAGGACCAGGCTGCTTTCCATCTAAGAAGCCAGTTAAAGTTCTCATGCCGAGCAGTCGCATTATCTCGACTTCGATATATGATTGCGCCAGTCTTTGGCGAAATGCAGGTGCTGTATGCTTACCCTGTGCAACTGCTAATTCAATTAATTTATCCATTTCATTCCTGAACATAATTGGCATCGTCGCAGCACTTTCACCTCTTTCATAACCCAACAAAGTCATTGCAACTGCCCAACCACCATTAACTTCACCGACAACATTCTCTTTGCTGGTTCGAGCGTTCGTAAAAAAAGTTTCATTAAAATCCGATTCACCTGACAACATTTCAATAGGACGCATCTCAATGCCTTCTTGATCTACGGGGCATAACAAAAATGAGATGCCCCTATGCTTGGGAGCTTCTTTGTCAGTCCTACAGAGTACAAATATCCAGTTAGCGAATTGCCCCGCGGATGTCCAAATCTTCTGTCCTTCTATTACCCATTCATCTCCATCGAGAGTAGCTGAGCATCCAAGTCCCCCTAGGTCAGAGCCTGCGTCTGGTTCTGAGTACCCTTGACACCAGACATGTTCACCGGAAATTATTTTGGGAAGAAATGACGATTTCTGTTCTTCCGTGCCCCAATGCAGAATCGTGTTTCCGACCATCTGTATGCTGAATGCGTCATTTGAGCCACCGGAGGGAACTCCGGCTTTCATGAACTCTTCTGCAAGAATTACTTGTTCAAGTTCGCTTAATCCGCCACCGCCGACTTCTTTAGGCCATGAAGGGGCAAGGAATCCATTCTCTGCCAGCAACGGCCGCCAAATATTGTTGGCGAATTCGTAAGCTTCTTCGGGATTTAGCGATCCGATTCCTTCCCAATTGGAGGGTAAGTTTGTCTTTAGAAAACTTTGAACCACAGCTCGAAATTTTTCCGCTTCTTCTGAATAAGTTGGTAACAAAGTTCCTCAATTCCTAGAGAGTTAGTAGCTGTTCAGCCAACTACACCCTTATCTTTTAGTTCTGAAATAAGCTCCTCTGAATAACCTAACGCCTGAAGGGTCTCGTCATTATGTTGACCTCGGTGCGCCGCACTGTATTTTGGATCTACTGTAGTAACCGAAAATCGCGCTGCTGGTTTAGGTTGGCGAACAATTCCTGCATCTGGGTGTTCCCATTCCACCAAAGTTTCGTTATGGATAACTTGCGGATCGACAATAACTTCTTCACCTGTAAGTACTGGCCCGCTTGGTACATCAGCTTCTATTAAAGCCTCTATCGCTTCTTCGCAGGTCATTTCCAAAAATGCGCCTGCTAGCATTTCGCCAAGCAAGACAAAGTTTTCTGGATTTGCTGCAAGAGCAGCCATCGAAGAGAACCTTTCATCCTCTCCCCATTCCGGATGACCAACTGCAGCGCATACTCCTGCTCGCTGTTTATCAGAGGCGGCGAAATACACTATTTTCCCATCACTGCACTCTGTTAAGTTATAAACACTGGATAACAGAATTCCACCATTTGCGTCATCATCTACCATTGTAAGATCCATCATTCCATCCGGCCAGAAAAAATACATACAGGCATCAACCATTGGAATTTCAACGTGTTGCCCTGCACCAGTTCTCTCTCGCGCCAATAATGCAGCAGTAGTCGCTTGCGCTACTGTCAGAGCTGTTGATTTGTCAGCATAAAGATTTCTTACCAAGTCGGGAAAAGGTATTTGGGGGTTCAGTTGGCGACTTATCACTCCACAAATTCCCTGGATCACAGGATCAAGCACTGGTCGGCTGGAATACGGCCCAGTTGGCCCAAATCCACTGATTGAGACGTAAATCAGATTTGGATTTATTTTAGATAGCTCCTCGTAACCCAATCCCATTCTATCAATTGCACCGGGTCGGAAGTTTTGGACGAAAACATCAACAGTTTTGGCCAGCTCCCTAATAATTTCAACACCTTCCTCTTTGGACAAGTCAAGGGATAAAGAATTCTTTCCCCTATTGTTATTCATGTAAAAGGCGCCTATCCCGCCCTTGTCGAAGGAAGGTAATCTTGTCATATCACCCAGCCCATCAACAGGTTCCACCTTCAATACTTCTGCTCCTTGGTCGGCAAGAAGCATCGTTGCTAGTGGCCCAGATACGACTTGCGTTAAGTCCAAGATCTTGAAACCGTCTAATGGTCCAGTCATAAATCTCCTTAGTAGTTGATAAGAGGCTATTCCCTCACTATATTCTGGCAAAATCTATCGACCTAATTTTCTTATCTTTCACCCCTAACAACGGCAGATAATAGTTGCTTCAAAATTCTTACAGCAAGATGAAGAGAGTTGGACATTAGCCCCTCATCCACGAGAAGAAAAGCTTTAGTTATGCTCTTTCGACCGTTTGACCTGAGAGGCGGTGCTCGCCATCACCGAATCCTGCGGGGGCCTGTTTGTTTGGAAGTGATAACCCAATGAATATTCCAGCTATCACAATTAAAGAAACAAATACTCCAGAGGTAAGCATAACGATGACTGGCGCCGGACACGTTCCCGCAATTGCCCATCCGCAGCCAAAGATTGCCCCGCCCTTAAGGTGATTTGCCTTTACATCTGATCGCTGAAGAGCAATCATACCCCCAAACCTTGTTTTGGTATTTCGGCTTTCTAAAATGCCGAGACCAATAGTCGCTATGAAAATCGCGGAACCCATGAACCCGAATACATAGAATTCATCTAGTTTCAACATGTTGTGTATTGTGTCGTACTCATGAAGGGACCCAGCGGCTAATACTCCCCCAAACATTGCACCGAAGGCGAGACCAATAATATTTTTCCTAAAGCGATTCATAGTTTCCCACCAGAAATCAATCGAAGAAACCCTGTTGTGAGTATTGCTGAAGTCATGAAGGTAACTGTTGCAGCAATTGAGGATTTTGACCGTTGAGCAGTTCCGCAAATTCCATGGCCAGAGGTGCAACCTCCCCCTAGTTTGGCACCGTAACCAATCAATATTCCGCCTATAAATATCGCAGGTACCATGACCCAGATAGGCGCAGCATTTCTGAAGGAGTCAAACCCGATTCTCAAACCCTTTGAGTCTTGAAGAAATTGGGTCACGACATACCCTCCCAATCCAAGCCCCGCAAAGTACCAGACTCTCCATGCGACTCTGTCGCCTACTCTGCGAACGTGATTCATTGTATGGATATACGCACCGCTTGCTCCTAATGGCTGATTCATCATCAAGAAAAAACATACTGTAATCACACCAAGTATGGGACCGAGAATATACCAGTCAGCCTGTTGAGGTAACATAGCTCCGAAGAGCATTTTGTCCGGCATAAAACTCACGCTATTTGCAATGTGGGAGTTCGGCAACAATTAGACTAAAATTTGAGGGGGTGTAGATATGACAGATCTTCAAGAAAAAATAACTACCAAAGTTGGAATCCCCCGTGACAAAGCACCGGAACCTCCTTTGGGTACAGATCCTATAATTTTTGGAGACCGCTACTACTCTCAGGAATTTGCATCAAATGAGTGGGACCGAATGTGGACTCGAGTTTGGCAGATTGCTGGACGTGTTGACCAAATCCCATCAACTGGAGATTACATCAGCTACGAAATCATGCACGAATCTATAATCTGCGTGCGAGGTGAAGATTCACGTATTCGGGCTTTTTATAATGCCTGCCAACATAGGGGCAACCAACTTGTCACAGCGGAAATGGGCTCTCTCGCAAGTGGCGAATTCCAATGTGCCTACCATGGTTGGAGATTTAGCACTTCTGGAGAATGCACCTGGGCGTATTGTGAAGATGACTTTCCTCAAGGATCGCCATGTGGAAAAGCGAACCTTGTAGAAATCCCTTGTGATACTTGGGCCGGTTTCATCTGGTTCAATATGGATCCTGAATGTATTTCCCTTAGGGATTCATTGGAGCCTGTTGCTTCTCATCTAGATACCTACCGTATGGAAGACATGAAAAGAACCCACTGGGTGACCATAGAGGGACAATGGAATTGGAAATGCGTGCAGGATAACTTCAACGAAAGCTACCACCTTCCCTTCGTGCATCCACAGACCGTGGCTACTATGAACGAACATCACACGGGTTGCCAGTTTGACTTATACCCTTCAGGGCATTGTCGCATGCTAATGCCTGGCGGTGGTCCGGGGCCTCACTTTAGGGGGTCAGCTGAAAAGACATTTAAGGGATTACAACAAACTTTTGACTTCTGGGAATTTGATCCCGAACCATTTAGGGATGATCTACCCGGCCTCCGTGTAGCGCTTCAGGAAAGGAAACGTGAACTCTCAGAGTCAAAAGGGTATGACTTTACCCAATACTCGGATGAACAATTAACTGATCACTACCACTACACCGTTTTCCCGAATATCTCTTTCAGTATGAAGCCTGATGGTTGCATATTCCTAAGGTCTGCTCCACACCCCACCGATCCAAATAAATGCTTATTTGATATGTGGTACTTAACCATGTTCCCTGAAGGAGCGAAAGAGTACTATTCAAATTCAATGCGTGATTGGGTCTCGATAGACCATCAGGTTGAGCACGTAACTGGCATAGCCGGTGAAGTTAGTTGTGGCCCGGGCATTGATCAGGATGTCGCTATATGGTCTACTCAACACAAAGGTCTGCGCTCACGTGGTTACAGAGGAGAATACCTTCCAGCGCAGGAGAGAAGAATCCGGTATTTCCATGAGACTCTTGACCGATACCTTGCCATGGACCCTGCATGAGCAATGATAACTCTCACGAGTTGGGAAATCTCGAAGATTTAGAAGAGGGTGGAATGCGGGTCTTTGAAGACATCGGCGATTATGGAATCGTTGTCTGTCGTGTCAACGGGGAATTATATGCTTTAGAAGATAACTGCAGTCATGCAGACACGCCTCTCAGTGAAGGACGTTTACGATCTCATAACCTTACATGCCCCTTACATGGAACATCATTTGACGTACGAACCGGAGAACACAGTGGACCGCCGGCATATGAAGGTGTTCCATGCTTTAAGATAGAGGTTGATAATGGAGTTGCCGTAGCTTTACCGCTAGAAAATAAAGCAAGCAACGACGACGGCTATGGGGGCATCGGCGGAATGTTCCAAACACGCTAGGGCGATACAAGATGAGAACTATAGACAATCCAGTAGCAATTGTTACAGGTGCAGCACAGGGACTTGGTAAAGCAATCGCTAAACGATTAGCAGATGAAGGTTGTAGAGTTTCAATAACCGACAAGAATTCGGAAGTCGTTGTCGCTGGAGAAGAAATAGGAGCCGAATCCTATGTTGGTAACGTTGGAGAGGCTCGACATGTACGACAGGTGGTTGATTCTGTCCTCAAAATTTACGGCAAGATTGATATTTTGATCAATAACGCCGGTGAAGTCTTTCCCACCGGACCTCGAGATGACTGGGATACGACTGATGAGATGTTTGACAGGGTCTTTTCATCTAACACAAAAGGAGCTTACTTATTTGGTCGCGCAGTAGCTTCTTGCATGATGCAAAATAATTTCGGCCATATCCTAAACGTTAGCACTGATCACGTAAAGCCCTCTCCGACTTCTGCAAGGCATCATGGACACGGAAATATGGATCTATACAACGCAAGCAAATGGGCTTTGAACGGATTTACATTTGATTGGGCAAAGTCGCTTGCGAAGTACAATATTCGTGTAAATAACTTGTGTGTTGGTGCTACTAACACTGAGATGCTCAGAAAATGGAGTGGCTCAAACCCAGACCCTGAGTGGGTAAAGAGTTGGATGAAGCCAGAAGACGTAGCCGAAGTCGTTATTAGCCTTATTGAAGAAGGGCCTGATGGAAGAACGGGAGATAACGTAGGACTCTACGCTGGCTTTGATTGTATTCTTCCACCAGCTGAAACATAGTTATATCGCAATAGCACTATAGTTCTACGTTCAAATCCCAGCAGGTATGGATATCACCAAGATTGAGAGCAGTTAACTTTGGGTTTGTACCTTTTTGTAGTTTTAGGTCTGGATAGGAATTTAGAAGGAGTTCCGATGCGACCACAGCGCAGTCGCGAACGATCGCATACATTGACCTAGCTCGTTCCTTTGGGACAGCAGGGTGGATAGAAGGCTTACCAAGAGAGAATGCTATTCCTGAGGGCAACCCATCTGCCCTATATTGACCTCTTGGTTCTCGCTGGCATAAATCTTTCCTCCCGATAACAAATTTATTTGGTTCATTAAATTGCCTTGGGTCCCGATTTGCTGCTGCAGCGGAACACATCAATAGTCCACCCTGAGGGATTAAGCGGCCAAAGCGCTCAATTTCATATTTTGCAAACCGTTCGGCCGATAAAACAGGTGGGCTAAACCTGAGAGTTTCTAACCATGCGAACTTAAGCATTCGTCGATCATCTAAAACTTTTTTCATCTCGCTTGGATTAGTCATCAAATTAAACCACAGGCTTGATAGGCCACCTATAAGTGTGCCTTGATCGATATCAAGAAAGGTCAGAATCACATCCTGTGCTGTCACATCGCGATTGAGATTTGCAGTTTGGAGGATGCTAGTTATCAGGTCATTCTGCGGCTTGAGTCGTCGAGCAAGGCAAACCTCACCCACCATAGTTTCCATTCCTTGCATAGCTGCAATACCACGTTGTTTGTGGCTGGGGTTCCACCCATCTACAAGTCTTGATTGCCAATAGAGAGCCATGAATTGCTCTACATCCTCATCTGGAATGCCTATTACTTTCCCGAACAGGCGAAGAGGAACTTGAGTACAGAATTCCGTTGCTAGGTTAATTTCTTTCTTATCAAACGAAGTTAGAACCTCATCAACTACATCGGTTATATGGTTATCTACTAGGTTTTCATATTCTTGTTGGATTTCTTTTTCTTGCCAAAGACTCACAGAGTCGCTCTTCATCAGATTATGCCAACTCTTAGGGCGGGTCTCAAAATTCCTGTCATCAGTAAATACAGATGTAACGTCATCATAACGAGTTATCCAAAATCGGTTATTTAACCAGTCCCGATAGCAAGGATAATTCTCACGGAGTATCTCAAGAAGAGGATACGGGTCCTCAAGGTATTCATTAGAAATCAGTTGACGAGGTTTTATAAGATTAGTTGTCTCACCGACTCTTTCGCGCTGGTAGACCTCGTAAGTTCTGTAACCTGGAGCTGCTTCTGGTTCCTCGTCATGGTTGTATTCCTCTGAAAGGTCCATATCAGTTCGTGGGGATTTCAAAGTCAAGCCATAATTCTCGTATGGAGCCAAGCCCTATAGGGGCAAGAGAAACACCATCTATGTCTTTAGGCATACGCTCCTTATTGATACGAACATTCCGAAATGCGGATTCGAGAATTTGCGAACCTATGACAGTTTCTTGATGAGAGATCCATGCTCCAGGACATAAGTGTGGGCCCACTCCAAAGGCCATATGACTGCACTTTCCTTCTTTGTTATAACCTGACCGCAAAATTTTACCCGAATATAGATCGTCACGGAAGATATTGAATTCCTCGGGATTCAAAAATATTCTCTCGTCATGGTTTGCTGATACATCAACCATATGGATTAGGGATCCGGAAGGGATTGTGACTCCATGCATTACTATCTCATTAGTGTTGTGCCTTGGTTGGCCACCAATTGAGGTTGAATGCCTGAGCATTTCATGAAAAGCGGTATCCCAAAGTTCTTCGTTTCTTTGAACTGCTTGATACTGGTCCTTATGCTGGAGTAACAAATACCACAAATTCATTATTGCTCCTCGTGTAGTTTCTCCGCCTCCACCCACTACCAAAGCTATAAATGAAGTTATTTCTTCTGTAGACATGACATCGCCGTCAATTTCAGAATTGCACAGCTCCGAAATGATATCCATGCATATCTCTTGACCTGACTCATCTTCCAAGTAGGTTGGGTTACCTCTCTTCTCTTCGACAAGATCTTCTACATAGTTTTCTAAGTCTTGCCGTGCCTCAAGTCCTTCGTGATGTGTCTCTGACCCACCTAGCCCAGACATCATAGCATCGTACCACCAGGTAAATTGCTGCCTTGCATCTTGCGGTATCCCAAGCACCTCTGCAACGACACTGATAGGGAACTCGTTTGCAAAGGCTTTTCCTAATTCCAGCGTCGCTATCCCCCTCTCATTGTCAATAATGAGATCTTTAGGGTTATCTTGTGACCACCATTCTTGAATTAATTCCTGAGCGATTGCCTCAAGAGCGTGCAATCTCTTGGTGAGTGCTGCTCCAACTAAATGACGGCCGTATATGTTTCTTCGTCTGCGGTGTTCTATTCCACTCAATTCAAGTTGCGTATTACCCAATACTCCACTTGATGAGCCTTTAGGGATCGTGTTAAAGCCTAATTCATCAAAATAAGAATTTGTTATGTCCTCGTATCGAGTAACAAAGTAGCAATTATGTAGTTCGTCGTGAAAAACCGGATAATGATCTCTCATTATTTTGTAGTAGGGATATGGGTTGCGCCCAAACTCTCCACTGTCAAATATGCGTGGATCAATGAGTGGTACTCCATTCTCGTCGAAACCCATGTCAACTGCTTCCCCTACTGGCATATGTGGGAATTTTCTTTGAGCTGCCTCGTGGTTTTCTTCGAAATTCAAGATTTCGTTCATTGCGTTATTTGTTGATTCTCTAGCCATAGCGCCTCAGGTTAGTAGGTGAATTCTCTCCGCTCCATCTTCATTCAAAAATCAAGGAACAATTCCATCTTCTTTCAAAAGGTCCCTATGTGATTTTTCAATACCTAATTCAGTCATTATCTCATCAGCATGCTCATTCAAGATCGGAGCACTAGCTAAGTTTGTGAGCTTAGTTTTGCTAAATAATGTTGAGTGTCGAGGCGTTCGAACTTTTCCGGCTGTGGGGTGCTCCCACTCATAGAACGTCTGATTATGGCGTATTTGGGGGTTGTCAAAAGTCTCTGCTATCTCCGTTACTTCACCGCATGGGACGGAGTGTTCATGTAACTTCCCAGCTATATGATGCGTGTCGAACTCTCTGAAAGCATCAGCTATCAGGGTCCCCAATATTTCATTGTTATTGTCAGTATGGCGCGCTTCGCGTGTAGCAAATCTTGGATCAGTAAACCACTCTGGATGGCCAAGGGATTGATAGAGACCTTTAATTTGGCTATCGGTAACTGCAAAGTACACGATGTGGCCATTTTTAGTTTCAGTCATGTTCATGAGTCGACTAAGATGAGTACCTGGTTCGACATCTTCGTCAAGCAAAGTTTCAGCCATCCCTCCATCGGGCCAAAGGAAAGATATAGCTACATCGACCATAGCTATCTGCAGTTCTTGACCTCCACTGCCTTTCTCTCTAGCAAAAAGCGCTGCTGTTACAGATAAAGCGATTTCCCAGGCAACTGCTTTATCAATGATTGCTGTTCGCATCAGGTCAGGAAATGGAATTTCAGGGTTAACCTGCAAACTCACATACCCACATTGTGCTTGCAGAACTGGGTCATATACGGCCCGTCCAGAATACGGGCCATCTTGTCCGTAACCGGAAAGTGAAACATAAATAGCAGAGGGGTTAATTTTGCTAATTGACTTATAGTCAAGTCCAAGGTTTTCTATCTTGCCCGGCCTCATGGACTGCACAACAACATCGGCACCCCGAATAAGATCTAAGGCGACTTCTTGCCCTTTCGTTTCTTTCAAATTTATCTGTATGGAACGCTTACCTCGATTACAGTTTAGAACTGCGCTATTCATGCCTCCCTTAGAAAATCCGGAACTGCGCGTAATGTCCCCAATTCCAGGATACTCAACCTTTATGACGTCAGCCCCAAGCTCAGCCAATAACATTGTTGCTACTGGCCCAGCAACAACTTGCGTGAAATCAACGATTTTAATTCCCTCTAATGGACCCATAACCTATCTCAGTGCTTGATAGACGACAGCTTTGAGTTCTCTACGAATGGGATAAAAGCTTGATGGCATAAACTGTGTCATGAACACACAAGTCAGTTCTTCCTTAGGATCAACCCAGAATCTTGTGCTTGCTGCCCCACCCCAAGCAAATTGCCCCTGTGACCCTAGAGCCGCGTTAGCTATTGGGTCTTGCAGAACTGAAAATCCTAAACCAAATCCCATTCCTTCCATAGCTGTCTCAGAAAATGTTGATTGCCCAAAGTCATTTAACGTTGTTTGGTTCGGCAAATGATTTGATGTCATGAACTCAAGTGTTTTACGCCCAATTACCCGCTTCCCTTCAAGTTCTCCACCATTCATTAGCATGGTTACGAATCTTTGGTAGTCATCGGTAGTTGATACGAGCCCACCACCTCCAGATAAGAAGGTTGGTTTTGCAAGATAATGACTTGACTCCCAATTATCGATTCTCGTTAACGGATTTTCTTTGGTGAACGCATAATTTGAAGTGAAGCGATCTATATTCTCATCACTGACTTGAAACGCAGTATCTATCATTCCTAACGGTGTAGTTATGTGCTGTGAAATATATTCATCAAGAAATATTCCGCTTATAACTTCGACGAGCCGTCCGCAAACATCAGTTGACATTGAGTAATTCCAACTTGTTCCGGGATCAAACAAAAGAGGCATCTCTGATAGACGCTTAACTGTTTCCTCAAGGTTAGGTTGCTGATCATCATTCAGACGCATCGCTATGCTTCCCAAATTTGAGCTCCTGTACATTTTGTCCAAGTTGTTTGAAAAGTGAAAGGCATATGTCAGTCCGGATGTGTGCATTAACATATCGCGCATGGTTAGCGGAGTCTGCGCAGGACGCAGAACAGGATTTAAGTATGAACCTCCGATTAATACCTGAGGGTCAGAGAATTCAGGCAGAAATTTCTCTACCTTATCCTCAAGAAGAAAGAGTCCCTGTTCATAAAGTTGCATTAAGGCAATAGAGGTAATCGGTTTCGTCATTGAATAAATACGAAAGACCGAATTATCCTGGAGATCACGACCTGTCTCGATATCTGCTTTTCCAACGGTATGCCGAAGAACAACTTCGCCACGGTGACTTATCTGGACTTGAGCACAAGGGAATTTATTATCACTGACGTAACGGTCGCATAATTCAGTCACACGATTTAATCTTTTGCCATCAAATCCAGTACTCATTTCGCTCCCTTAAAAGCCTTTTATACGACTAAAGTCTAGACTGACATAATTCATTCCTTAAAATAGCGAGTTTATTAATATGACGTCAGATGTTGAACAACAGCCAAAGAAGGCGGATTTCATCAGAGATTCGGTCAAAGCTGACATATCTTCGCAAAGGCACTCCGGCAGGGTTCAGACCAGATTTCCACCTGAGCCAAACGGCTACTTACATGTAGGGCACGCTAAATCAATATGTCTTAATTTTGGCATTGCTGAAGAGTTTGGCGGACTTTGCAACTTACGTTTTGATGACACGAATCCTGAGACGGAAAATGTTGAGTTCGTAAATTCAATTCATCATGATATTGAATGGCTCCTTGGCAAGGCATTATCTACCGACCCAGTATTTGCTTCCGATTATTTTGAGAATATGTTTGAGTGGGCAATCACACTGATTACAAAAGGCAAGGCATACGTAGATGACCAAGATGCCACCACAATTTCTGAGCTAAGGGGTTCTTATACGAAAGCCGGTGTGGATAGTCCTTTCCGAGAAAGGAGTCCTGAGGAGAATCTAGAACTATTCCTAAAGATGAGAGACGGCGGATTTCCTGAGGGTAGTTGTGTCCTAAGAGCCAAAATAGCCATGGATCATGAAAATATGAATATGCGTGACCCTGTTCTCTACCGGATCAGGAAGAAGTCTCACTTCCGCACCGGTAGCAAATGGGTTATTTACCCTACCTATGATTGGGCACATGGCCAGTCAGATGCATTAGAGAAGGTAACGCATTCCCTCTGCACGCTTGAATTTGAGTCTCATAGATTGCTATACGATTGGTTTCTCGATCAACTTGAAGTGCCATTTGCTCAACGGCCTTACCAAACTGAATTTGCTCGACTAAATTTCACTCATACTGTCTTATCTAAACGGCTTTTAAAGAAACTAGTTGAGGATGAAGTGGTTGAAGGTTGGGATGACCCACGAATGCCAACAATTTCTGGCCTGAGAAGAAGGGGCTACCCATCAAAATCTATACGAGACTTTTGCCAACATATCGGAATAGCGAAGACCAACAGTACTCATGAAATTGAACTTTTAGAGTCATTTGTTAGAACTGAACTCAATCAATCCTCACAAAGGAGAATGGCGGTGATTGACCCCGTAAGACTAACGATCACGAACTGGCCGGAAGGAACGACTGAATATAGGACTGCAATTAATAATCCAGAGGACGAGAGTGCGGGAACAAGAGAGGTACCTTTCTCTGGGCAACTTTTCATAGAGCGCGAGGACTTCATGGAAGATCCACCAGCGAAATTCTTCCGCTTGTCACCAGGTAGAGAGGTTCGACTACGGTATGGATACTTTGTAACATGCACAGACATCGTAAAAGATAAGTCTGGAAAAGTCGTAGAGATTCTTTGCACATATGACCCTGAAACTAGTGGCGGAAAAGCTCCTGACGGGCGAAAGGTCAAGGCGACAATACATTGGGTTGAGCAGACTAATTGCATTAGAGGTTCGGTAGCTACATACGATCGCCTATTCTCCTCTGAGAGACCTGATTTACTTGACGACCCTTTCGAGGACTTGAATAAAGAGTCCTTAAAAATTCTTGAATCTGCTGTTTTCGAACCAGCAGTAGCTGACATAGCAAACGGTGAGTCAGTTCAATTTGAAAGACTCGGGTACTTCTGCCGTGACGAATCCCAATTAAACCTTTTCCATCGCACCGTCGGACTCCGAGATGAGTGGGCTAACATCCAAAAACGCAACAAATCTAAATAGCAGCTCGTTCTTCTGGGGTTCGCACTCTTCCATCTCCATGATTGAAGAGAACATCGTTATAGCCTTTGCCTTCAGGCAGAGCATCTAAGTACTCAGATTTATGGAAACTTACGTAAACAGTTCGTCGGCACTTACCTGATTTAGTTGGCGGTGGGGCTACATGCAATGTATGCCCGTAGTGGATAGTTACATCTCCTGGACTTGCAGAGATTGGAACAGCTTTATCACTCACCTCAGCAACGTCTAGACCGCCAGAGTAACGATGTGATCCCGGCAGAAATATCAGTTGCCCGGACTCCTCGTTAGCCTCATCAAGTTGAACCCCAATGTTTAAACCAGGACAAATGAGAGGGTGGCCTCCCATTCCACAATCACGATGCCATGGAAGGTCAGATAGTCCCTGCTCTATTTCAGGAACTTTCATTACAACAGAGATACCGTCGCCATGATCTGGAGTTGGGAACAATTTCTCTTCTGCAAGACTTGCGAGATTTAGTAAACGTTCATCGTTTGGCAATTGTGAAAACTGGTCTGAGCCTATATTGAGGTACGTAACTCTGCAGCAGTGTTCATCTCCACTTTTATCTGTTGCCCACCAAGATCTCTTATCTTCCACGGACGCTGCTGACTTCCGTTCCTCGATTTCGCTTGACATGAGTTCTATCTCATTAGCGCTGAAGACATTCTTAACCAGAATAAACCCCAGTTTACTTAATGAATCCCGCATTTTTCTGCGATCAGAACCGTAGTCAAATACGTGGGATCCTTCGCTAGGTATATCCTCATTAGAAAAGATTGGGCGGCTGTTATAAAGAGCTTGAAGAGGCGCTTCCCATGCAGCTACGTGATTAAATTGACCTGCAATAAGTGAAATTTTATTTTGCAAAATCAAACCCATCATCGACCAAGATTCACTTGCAAGATTTTCCCACGTTTCTCTATCAGTGCGTAAGATTACCTTCGCTTCATCAGCATTTTTGTCTAACTCTATTCCTTTATTAGTAGAAGAGAGCCTGAACTCATGATCTTCACCTAATTTCACGCCAAGAGACCGCCCAATTCCAACAGAGAGCGCCGCTTGCTTTCCAAGCGTTCCTCCACCGGCTTCATTAAGTACATGTTCATGAAGTTCTGCGATACTGCGCTGGGGAAAGAATGTGGCATCAACTTGCATGCCCTAAGTGTACTCTCGTTAAGCTGGCTGAGAAATTCTTTCACTTTGGTTTAATTTTTACAACCATTCAGACTTGAGGTGGTCCGGTATCGGTCGCACTCTAGGATACCAAGGAGAACGAAGAGGGTCACCTTCCTTTAGGGATAGAGAGAGCCCCGGTGTCAGAGGTACGGTTGGTTTCGTTTCTGGCCTGGTGGCATAACAGATATCGTCGCCATAAATTCTGATCGTGATAGCTCTTCTTCTTCCTGATGATGACGTGGGGCCACCTCCATGAAGCACACTTGGGTGAGCAATAATGATATCCCCTGGGGTGATCTCCCATGACCGGATGTCATAGTCATCTCGGTGTTTTTCAATATCTGGTAGCGGTGGGTAGGAATCATCGTAGTGTGGGTGAGTTGGGTCTTCGGAAACTTTTGATGGGTTGAAACCATCGTAAATTAAACCTCTTTGTGAACCCGCCACATATTCTAAGCATTCTGCTTTAGTTAGGGCGTCTAGCGAGATCCAAGCTGAAGCTATCTGGTTTCCTTGTATTGGCCAGTAAGGGGTGTCTTGATGCCAAGGTGTTCGGGCGGCATTCCCCTTTTCTTTAATGAAAAATTCATCCGAATACAGCCACAAATTCTCAGATCCGATAAGTTTTCCGATCAGGTCCGCTACCGGAGAATCATAAACTAGTCTTCTGATCTCTGGGATGACTTCAAAGTTACGTATAGTCTCAATAAACTCGCCTTCTTCACCTTCAAAGAAAAGGTGCTTTTCTTGACTACTGTTGTTGAGTACTCGCTGCAGACCTAATTCTAGTAATAGAAGCCATTGAGGGTCGAGTGCGTTTTCCAACATGACAACTCCATCACGTTTGAATGCTGCTTTAATGTCATCTGTGATAACGGCAAGCGGATCGTCCAAAGCGATTCTCTGAGGTGATTTTAAGTTAGAAGCTCGAATCCGTGAGTTTTTGTTTTCCATGGTTATGACTGACGAAAATTTTGCATTAGGTCTCCAGGTAAAGACTCATCAAAGAATAACCTATCTTGAAATTTTCTCATTCCAGAAAGCCATTTCTCGGGGTTTTTGGCTTTGAATTCTGTGTAACCTTGCACTTGGTCGTGAGGAAGTATCATAAAGCGCTCCTCTCTGATAGCTTCCATACATAACTCAGCCACATCGTTTGGCTCTATGATTCCGTCCGAACTTGCTACTCCCCCTTCTTCCCATTCTGGGTCCTCATCTTCTTTGTTATCAGGGCTGTTTGTTAGGATGTCCGTTCTAACTGCTTGAGGACACAATACAGAAACTCTTATTCCTTGGTGAAAGTGGGTAATGGAGATCCATTCAGCTAAGGAAACTGCTGCGCTTTTAGTTATTGAGTAGGAAAGGGAGCCTATTTGAGTGAGCAACCCAGCTGCAGAGGCAGTATTTAAGAGGTAGCCACCACCGTTAGCGATCATTTGTGGCAAGACAGCGCGAGCCGCATAAATATGAGCCATTACATGGACTTCCCACATCTTTTGGATACGTTCGTTCGTGTCTTCTAAACCTGCTGATGTAACAAATCCAGCGTTTGAACAGAACAAATCTATCGGTCCATGATCATGCTCAATCGTAGCTACCATCTTTTGGATTTGGTTTTCATTGGAGACATCAACCTCGTGAGATATTCCGTTAATCTTTTCCGCTACTTTGGTAGCATTCTCACCATTCTTGTCGGCAACGATAACTATGCGAGCGTTTCTGCTAGCCGCGACTTCAGCGAGAGCAGCTCCAATACCTGCTCCGGCACCGGTAACTACTACTACTTTCCCTTCAATTTCCATGGATCTCTTCTTTCTATAGGCATGTTCTTCAATAGAAATACGTTTTCACGTTAATTCAAGTAAAGATGACTTTTTCAAATTCGGCGAATAAAAGACATTTTTCATTTTTTTCAGTACAATGTAAGTGCTGTGGCGTTATCACGTGACTTTACCCGAGAGTATTGTCCGTGAATTACGTAGCGGCTCGGACCCAAGGGTTCGAATAAACAAGGAGAATACGTTATTAATAAAGGTAGTTCTGACATGACTGCTCATGAGTTTGAAATCATGGTGCAGCGACATCTTGATGGACTGACGGATGAGAATACCCTGCACAGACTGCAGAGTAATCAGTCGCGATGGGTGGAAACTCTTTTCAGGTTCCTTGAACAAACTGATAAGAGCATTACACGTGTGCGTCGACAACATAGAGGGATTGAACGTAGAACTGTTTTGGATGACTTGAACTCAGAAGCTGATCGGATAGATAAAGTTTTAACAGATATACTCGGTCCAGCTCCCAGCCAAGAAGTTATCGCCACAGATATCGAAGAAGATGCCTCTAAAGCTCAAATCCAGCTCGCATGGAGAGACGGAAGGCTCATTGCGTGGCTAGGTGCACATAAATCTCAAACATTTGGACATGAAACCATCCTGGATAGCCTTGGACGCATTGGAGCGAACTCTATTGAATGGAGCGCCTCTGACGACCTGCAACTTCCTAACGAGCAATCAGCTCCCTGCGTGTCCGCACCTATTTCTTCAACCTTAGGGTGGCTCGTATCCCTTGGCAGTGATCGACCTGATTCGGTTGGGGCAACATCAATTTGGATGGGGTTAGCTGCAGGTTTAGCTGTGAAACTGGTTGTTGAGGGGAAAATTTATCCAGCCCTACACGAAGTAGGAGGTACTCATAATTCTGATTCAGGTGATGCTCTATTCCATGTGAGGTGGTCCCCTGCTCTGATTGATTTGGATGCCCACGCAGCGCTTGTCGCTTCGACTCCAAGTGCTGTAATGCTTGCATGCGATGAGACAGACCGTCATCGTTTCGTTGGAAAAATTTTATCAGATTTAGCTGATTCAATTGTTCGCATGGCAGCGGGTCAAGTCAAACTTCCTTATGCTCCTGCTGATATTAAATCAAGGGAAGATTTCGGTGAGATGGTTGTAGCGGGCCTTGATGGAATGGCTTTTCGAGGCAATTCGGATTACGGATCAGATATCTCTAGAAGACTTAATCAGTGGGCTGTTCCAGTAACAGGCATCGAGAAGCTCCGCCTCTTGGTTCGCCTCAGCCCTCCTGATGATTCAGGTTCTTGGCTAAGCGAAGTGCTCGTTCCAATTGAGTCTGGCGGCCTGGAACCTATTGAAATAACTATAAATACTGGGAGTGAAACCCGGCGCAAACTAGTAAATAAGCAGATTTCACGACTGGAACGTCTTTTCCCTGAACTATTAAGACCTGGAGGTCGAAGGCGGGGTGAAGTTCTTCTCTCACAATCAGAGGCTTGGGATTTGATGACCCATACTGGCGAGAAACTTAAAGCGGCAGGGTTTGACGTTGAAGTTCCTGCTATGTCGAAACGAAAGGCGACTCCAATATTACGGATCACAGCAGAATCACAAGAAACCATGGTAAGTGCGCAGCAACTTGCTGATATCAGTTGGAGTGCCGTGTTTGATGATGTTGAACTTAATGCCGAGGAGATAGAGCGTCTTGCAAGTGAAGCTCGACCGCTTGTTGAGTCTAAAGGACAATGGATTGAATTAGATAAAGCTGATCTTGCAGAAGCAGCCGCAGCGCTTGCTGAATACTCTAAGAAAACTCAAATGAGCGGAGCGGAAATGCTTCGCCATGCTTTGGGTCTTGAGGGGCGCGCCCTTGGAGGCATCACGCTTGATGGTGACGGGTGGGCCGCAGATTTATTGCGAAGCGTAAAGGACTTACCGGAGAACCCCATCACGAAGCCCGAAGGCTTTGTGGGCGAACTTCGCTCATATCAGGCAGATGCTTTAGCATGGATCAATTTCCTTGACAACGCTGGTTTAGGAGGATGTCTTGCGCTTGATATGGGCTTAGGGAAAACTCCCACAACATTAGCTAATCTAGCTAACACTCCCCGTCCAGAACCTGGCCTCGTGATTGCTCCACCAGCTGTAGTCGGGAACTGGAGAGTTGAGGCAACTAGGTTTGTCCCTGATGCTTCAGTACTGGTTCATCATGGCCCTAATAGAGCTAAGGGAGATAAGTTGAAGAACGCAGTAGCTAAACATGACATTGTTATAACTACATATGGGACTGCTGTCAGAGATATTGACCAGCTCAAAGAAATTCAATGGTCAAAGGTAGTTCTTGATGAAGCACAAGCAATTAAGAATCCCGCAGCTGAGACTTCGCAACAATTACGGAAGTTAAATGCCCATTCACGAATTGCTCTAACGGGAACGCCGATAGAAAACGGTTTGGGTGACCTATGGTCAATTCTAGACTGGGCAAATCCGGATCTTCTTGGCCCTCGAAATCAGTTCATTGCCCAACTTACGCCTGAGAAACGTATTGAATCAGGAAATGAGAATGCATTGAAGGCATTAAACGGGATCATGGTCTACCGACGAACGAAATCTGAGCCTTTAATCGCAGCTGAACTTCCAGACAGAATTGATGAGCTTGACCATTGCGCTATGACTGCTGAACAAATAGGACTATACAAAGCTGTCGTCGATAGTTTGATAGAAGAAACGGAAATGACTAAAGCCGGGTCACCTCAGAGAAAAGGTGCTGTTCTTGCCGCCATTACTGCTTTGAAGCAAATATGTAATCATCCATTAAATTACCAAGATGATGGGCTCGGAATTGAGGGTCGATCTGGGAAGTTAGAACGACTCTACGAGATAATGGAAACTGTGTTTGCTGCCGATGAACGTGTTTTGGTGTTCACACATTTTGCAACTTGGGGTGAACGCCTTGCCACTCATCTCACTGAGCGCTATGAATTGCCAATTCATTGCTACCACGGTGGTTTGGGGAGATCTGCTCGCGATCAAATGGTTGATAGTTTCCAGAAAGGGAAGGGTCGAGGTGCTATGGTTCTGTCTCTTAAAGCTGGAGGGACGGGCTTAAATTTGACCGCAGCAAATCATGTTGTCTTATATGACCGGTGGTGGAATCCTGCAGTTGAGGATCAAGCCAGAGACAGAGTCTGGCGTATTGGACAGAAAAATACTGTTATCGCCCACCGGCTAATTTGCCCGGGAACCGTTGATGAACGTGTCGAGGAAGTTGTTGCGGGGAAACGGCAAATAGCTAACTTAGTTCTGCCGAAATCCAGTTCAATTGGTGACCTTGACGCTACCCAGTTGCAAGAAGCTTTGGGAATTGATGCTGACTCGTTGCTTGCGTTTGAATCGGCGCAAGGAAATGGAGAAGCTTCATGACTAGAAGAAATGCGACTAGGGGTTCGTCCGCTGCTCAACCTATGAATACGACGGGCAGGAAAAAGCGACGTAGGAACAGAAATAGAGCAGACCCAAAAAAGTTTTGGGGAAACAAAGAGGCTCTTCCGTTGCCTGTTCATGATGTGGAAGTTCCGTCGACAACGCAAGCTGTTTTGGACTCTTTGGGGAAACCTCCTATACCGGGACAGGAAGTGCCCTCTTTAGAATATTTAGGCGAGATCTATAACCGTTCAGCAGGACTAGCGTTCGCGCTGGCTGCTGCCGGAGGACTTGATAAATCCCTTCCTGACGGCATTGATCAAGAACTAGACCCTGTTAATACTATTAATGACGATGATCCCTATAATATTCTTCGACCTGAAGATGATATTGATGGGAATCGTATTTAAAATAACTTTGCTTGGACGCTTATTTCATCTCCGGTTATTTTCCCAGTTTCAACGCTGATTCCTAAGAGTTCATCTAAATCTGCGAGTAGTGTCATTCCCGAACTGTGGTTGAGCGCAGCTATCCTCCCGACAACACTTCTCACTTTCATATCATGACTGCCAGTTGAGAGACTGATTGGGTATTTTTGAATCTTTTCCCAACATGTTTCTGTACTGTATTCGTTGTCCCATGTTGTAGCTATTTCGGTAATCTCAGTTATTCCTGAGGTCAGGATACAGTCTTTTACTTTTCCTAAAAGTATTTTGAGTTCTTTTTGTAGGGAGTCTCGCACTAAAGGGTTCAGTAATCCATCTATCTTTTTTCGTATTGAGATTGCTTGCCCTATACCCAATTCCTCGGTAATTAGGTCTTCTAGCAACCGTACTGTGATCCCATCAGGTGTTTCCACGACTAAGACTGCGTGAATGGCGCCTTGTTCAAGAAGGCGTGTGTGGATTCTAGTTGACGCACTTGTACCAACTTTTGTTGATCCGTCAAAGAAACCGGCAATGTAAAGAATATTTTCCTTTTGCATCCGCTTAAGGATTTTTTGTGAAATTGAGCTTCGGTCTTTTGTATGCACGTTATGGAATTGTGCTGCGAAAATATTATCTTCTCGAATGCAGCTGCCACATTTCTTTCCGCTTTTGACTAGTTTCTCACACCTATTTTGTTTCTCGTCCTCGAATAGATCACCGTAATTGACACACATTCTCTCCAGTGGTGTAGGTACCTGATATGAAAAGTCATACCCTATCAAACTCTGAGTGGTGACCGTCTCTGCATCGTGGTCGTAAATTTGGATATGTGGTTGATTGTTTCTCCACAATACTTTCAGGTAAGTAATTTTTCTGTAGGAACTATCGTTGACTATTTTTTTCATTCTAAATATTTTAATCGGTGTACGTTAAGAGTGTTCTAAAGCTATCGTTCGTATTTATGGATACTTCTCCCCCATCTCAATTTATTGTCACTTTGGATGTTGAAGGTGTTTTGACACCAGAGATATGGATAGCTGTCGCTGACCATTTTGGTATTGATGAACTGAAGAGGACTACAAAAGACGAACCTCATTATCAGTTACTCATGGAACAGCGAATTAGGTTGGTAAATGAGCACGATATCAGTTTGGCGGATATCCAGTCTATTATTTCATCGTTATCTCCCCTTGAGGGTGCTTTGGCTTTTCTAAATGAGCTACGTTCAACTGTTCCAGTACTCTTGCTTTCTGATACTTTTGAGGAATTTATTGGCCCATTGATGCTTCAATTACAGAAGCCTTTAGTTTTGTGCCATAGGCTTTTGATTGATGACGATGGACATATCTCAAGCTTTGTGGAGCGAATTCCAGACCAGAAGTTTGAAGCCGTTCGTGCTTTACAGAGGTTAAATTATCAAGTGATCGCAGCCGGTGATTCCTACAACGATTTATCAATGATTGATCAGGCTGACGCAGGGTTTTTATTTAGAGCCCCGAACCATGTTCGCACAGAGCGTTCCGACCTTGCGTGCTTTGATGATTACAGCGATTTGCTCTCATCCATCAAGAACATTATCGAAAGCGGTTGCTAGTCCCATCTAACAGGCAATTTTGAGAACCCTTTGAGAACGCCTGCTGAAGTTTGTGTGGGAGGTCCATTAGCACGTATTTTCGGCAATCTTCTGGTTATCGCTGCTAGAGCAACCTTCCCTTCAAGGCGACTTAACGGAGCTCCAAGGCAATAATGCGATCCGACTCCAAATGAAGTGTGGTTACGAAGAGCTATAGGGTCTCTATTTATATCAAATACATCCGGATTCTTCCAGAGGTTCGGATCTCTATTTGCAGAACCGAACATCATACAAACCTTAGAATCAACAGGTACTGTAACTCCGTGAAAAGTAACTTCTTCTGTATTTGTTCTGAATAAGCCGTGTACTGGAGCATCAAATCGGAGACTTTCTTCAATTGCATTTGGAATTCGGTCAGGTTCTGATTTGAGGACTTCAAATTGCTCTGGGTATTCCATGAGTCGATGCAGAACGTTCCCTATCATGAGGGTTGTTGTTTCTGAACCGGCTACTAGAAGAAATTGGCAGAATCCAAGTATTTTCTTTGTTGAGAGGTTCTTGCCGTCATTAGTTACCGTAAGTAGTCGAGTTAATAAGTCTTCAGGGACGTCCTGCCCGGTAATCAGACGATCTTTTCTTTCTGCAATATGGTTGCCGAAATATTCGAAGAAGTCCTGATAGGCCGATTTTACTTCAGTGGACGCTTCTCGTCCTCCTGAGTATGCGACTGCTTCTGCCATTCGAAGTACCCAGCTTCGGAAAAGGCCGATGTCTTTTGTGGGAGTACCGAGCAACCAACACATAACAGTAAGAGGAATCGGAGCTGCGAACTCTTCAATGATGTTTCCCGACATGTTCTCCTCAAATTGATCGATGAGTTCGTCGGCTAAATCAACAATTTCTCTTTCCATCTTTTCAATAGTTGAGGCCTTAAATATTCTTGAGATCGCGATTCGTTCTTGTGTATGTTCTGGAGGGTCGCTTGAAACAAGCACTCCGGTTCCTGGCTCCGAATACGCTAATCCTGGGCCAAATTTAGAAGACCATATTTTCTCATCTCGTAATGCTGCTGTTACGTCCTCTCCTCTTGTTAGCGTGTAATGGGCAGAAGGTTCGCTTGTGTGATGAACCGGACATTTATCTCTCAGTAAACTCATTACAGTTGTTGGATTATCTTGAAAATGCTGGTCAGCAAAACTGAATGTAATATCTTCTGAATTCATTTATTCCTAGAGTGACCGTATAAGGTTTGCTGCTTGATGGATTGCTGCTTGGATTCCATTTGTTCCTGATGCATCACCGATTGTGTGAATTACCTGGTTTGATTGAAGGGATTGGTTTGTTAGGTAGTCTCCTAATTCTCTGTTGGGGTGATTATAGGTAACTAAAGCTACTGTGTTGGCTTGAAGCCTTCGTTTGCGTTCTGTGAATGGGACTCCAATCATAACTTCATCTTGAGTTATAGCTTGGATGTAGTGTCCTCCTATGAAGTCAAAATTTTGGGACATGAGCCGTTCTTTCGCTGCTTCAACGGTTGCAGGAGGGTACGGAAGTGAAGCACCGAGGCTCTCATATCTGCTGACGAGAGTTACTTGCATTCCGCGCTCAAGAAGAGCGTCTGCTACTGAAATTGCCTCAAATGTTCCAGTGTCATCAAAGATAACTGCGGGCCCTTCTGTATTTACTCTTCCGCCGAATCCCAGAACATCCCAACTGCTGTAAACATGATTCAAATCAAATCCTTTTAAGGGAGCAATAGGTGTTGTTAACTGGAATCCATCTTTTCGAGGAGTAGAGCCGGTGGCTAGAATAACCCGATCTGGAGATATCTCGGCGACCAAATCGGGATCAACTAGCGAATTTAATGTTACGTTCACTTTGAGTCGTTCCATTTCTGTTTCTAGCCATTTTGTGATTGCTCCAAGGTCAGACCGATGTGGCGCAGTGGCAGCAATTGTTACTTGCCCTCCTAGTCGTTTGGTTGCTTCGTGAAGGTGCACGTCGTGACCTAGTATTGCTGCTGTTCGGGCTGCTTCAAGTCCGGCAGGACCGCCTCCGACAATGAGGATCTTCTCTATTGATTTTGGTTTTTCGGTTGGTTCGAATGTGACTTCTGTTTCATTTGCGGCAGCGATATTAACGACACATCCGAGTTTGCCTGTTGACATGATTTGCCCGACACAGCCAAAGTTTGATCCGATGCAGGGACGGATTAGGTCGGGGTTACCTTGTTTCGCCTTATTGACTAGTCCGGGGTCTGCGATGAGAGCACGAACCATAGAAACCATATCGGCCTGCCCTTCATTTATAATTGTGTCTGCTTGATCTAGTGTCATTATTCGCCCTACGACGATTGTTGGCTTCGTTAGTTGTCTTATTATCGGCTCGTTGGCAGGCATTTCGTGGCCGAGTGGGTCATCCATCGGAGAGAGCAGTTTATGGAATCGCCAATATGAACCCATGTGAAGTGAAATGTAATCGACGTAGGGTTCAACTATTTTTGCTATTTCTGCATTGTCTTCAGCTGTCAGTCCTCCCGGAATATATTCTTCGTTGGGCAGCCTTATCCCTACGCAGATATCGTTGCCAACCTCTTCTCGAATGGCGTGGATAATCTCCATAAGGAATCGCATGCGGTTCTCTAGAGAACCTCCGTATTGGTCTGTGCGTATGTTATTAGCCGGCGATAGGAACTGTTCGATGAGGTATCCACTGGAGGCATGAATATCAACTCCATCTAAGCCCCCGTCTCTGCATCTACGGGCAGCAGCGGCGAATGAATGAACCATCTCTTCGATCATTGACCTAGTCATCTCTATCGGAATTCCCCCAGCGATAGGATTTGGGATGGGACTGGAAGATATCTGAGTTGTTCCTTTTCCTGGTGCTCGAGCAGATCCTGGATGGTATATTTGCTGAAGCATTTTCATACCGTGTGGTTTAAGGGCAGTGCTTAGCTCTTTGTAGAAATCGATAACTGCATCGTCATGTAGCGGGATAATGCTTCTCATAGCAGGTGAAGAAAGATGGACACTTGTTGCTTCAAGTGTGCTCATTCCTACTCCACCGACTGCACGTGCTTCATGGTATGCAATCAGTCGCTTGAGTGGTAACGCTGTTGAATGAGCAGAACGAACGATTCTATTTGGAATAGTAAGTGGACCAACGTTGATTGGTTGGAATAACTGCTCGTACATGGCTTCCCCTCCAGCTAAGCACTGATAATAGTTTCTACCCTCGTGGCTCCCTGTCAAGTCCAAGCACTCGTTCGCCGAGAATGTTGCGCATGACGTTCGATGTCCCACCCATAATTGTGTAGGCGGGAGCGTAAGATAGGCCCTTGGTTAATTGACTATCAAGAAGGGCTTTAGGTCCAAGTACTCGGCTTACAAATTGGGCAACGTTCCAT
>MDTE01179489.1_pt1 | contig 52549 bp, 40 predicted proteins | sample 811231 | NCBI WGS metagenome assembly MDTE01 (sample SAMN05326651, study PRJNA326480) | marine metagenome | isolation source: seawater | place: Indian Ocean: Red Sea | collected 2010 | reverse complement strand
GCGCGTTTCCCTCGGCGACCTTCGCGGCCACCTTATTTACACCGAGAGAATAATAACCCGGAACCGTGGACACGATATTGGGATCACCTCCGATTACGACATGATCCCAATCGACATCACCCTGGCCCGCCAGATTTGATAACCGCGCCTCGCGCCCCTCGGGCCAATAATAATACTGGGTGAGGGAATGGCAGTAATAGGTCCAGCTGTATTCGTCGCCACCCTGGCCGTAACCCGTAACGTGCTGCTTGCTCCGATAGAGATCCTCGGCGACCACATTCACAGCCAGGGGAAGTGTCGTGTCGCCCGATAGGATGCTTTGCAACTCGGAGACAATCAGGTGGGGTGAGAAGGCGGCGGCGCCATCCCGGATCGAGTAGATCGTGCCGATCACCAGGATATCCAGAGTCCCGTCACCATTTCGGTCGAGCTCGAAGGGGGGAGGTGTCGTCACGTCCGGTTCGGTACCCCCATCGACCGGGACTCCGTCATCGACCGGGACGTCCGGTGCCGTATCTTCCCCGATGTCCGTTCCAGTGCTTTCGCTAAGATCTGCAACAACATCGCTCCCAAGGTCCGATCCGGGTTCTTCGCTCGAACCGGAACAACCGAGCGCCAAAAGAAGCGCGGTCGCAAGTATCACGATACTACGCACCTGTAGGGAATTCTGTTCACGGATCATACTGGTTCCTTTTGCATATTGAAGACTCAATACTCTTCGCAAAGCGTAGCTCTATCGCCTCTTTAACACCAATCGAATACGACAGCATTCGGAGTTCAACACGGTCAACGACATTCCTGCAAGTCACCTCGCCCAGTCGGGGATTGGGCAAAGCCAGGGTAAACAGCGGATGGCACCCCAGGCATCTACTGCCATTTGTCGTTGGCAATCTATGCAAGAAAACCGTGTCGTGGAGATTGACCCCTGTCCGCACGGTTGCTAGGGTTCGCACCCCAGATTGGAGACAGTAGTTTTGAATTTCCAAGAAGTCATTTTAGCCCTTCAAAAATACTGGGCCGATGAAGGCTGCCTTATCGTCCAACCCTACGATGTAGAAAAGGGTGCAGGTACCTTCAATCCATCCACATTCCTACGGGCCCTGGGTCCCGAGCCATGGAATGCAGCCTACGTAGAGCCTTCCCGGCGACCAACCGACGGCCGGTACGGTGAAAACCCCAACCGTTTGCAACATTACTATCAGTTCCAAACGGTCATGAAACCAGCCCCCGCAGACATTCAGGGCATGTATCTTCGTTCCCTCGAGGCTATCGGGCTCAAGCTGGAGAACCACGATATACGCTTTGTTGAAGACGACTGGGAATCACCGACACTCGGCGCCTGGGGACTCGGCTGGGAGGTCTGGATCGACGGAATGGAGGCGACCCAGTTCACCTACTTCCAGCAGGTCGGTGGTATCGATCTCGATCCCATCATGGTCGAAATCACCTACGGCATTGAACGCATCTGTATGTTCCTGCAAGACGTAGAGAATGTATACGATCTGGAATGGAGCCAGGGCATCAGTTACGGCGACGTTCATCACCAGGATGAGGTTCAATTCAGTCGTTACAACTTTGAAGAGGCCAACACTGAGCTCTACTTTGATCTCTTCAAGAATCTCTCTGAGGAATGTATTCGCCTGGTGGAGGGAGGCCTCGTCCTACCCGCCTACGACTACTGCATGCGCGCATCCCATGTGTTCAATCTACTCGATGCCCGCAGCGCCATCAGCGTAACAGAGCGCCAGGCCTATATCGGACGGATTCGTGGCCTGTCGCGACGGGTTGCGGAAGGTTATATCGAACTACGCACCAATCTCGGACATCCCCTTACCAAACAGGTTTCGGTATGAGTGTGGGCGAAACCAACAGCCAACTGCTTCTTGAGGTCGGAGTTGAAGAGCTCCCCCCCGGAACCATTTCTTCCGTCGTAAAGGCGTTCGACGATCGTGTTAAGGCGGCTCTGGAGTCCTGGGGCCTTCAGGCTGGATCCTCCACCACGTACGCTACACCGCGACGGATTGCTGTACAGGTATCTGGGGTACAGACACAACAGCCCGACCGCTCCGAGATGGTACTTGGACCGCCGGTATCCATCGCTTATGACGACGAGGGCAACCCCTCTCCTGCGGCCGCCGGCTTTGCTCGTAAGGTTGGCGTCGAGGTCGACAAGATGTCGGTCCAACCGGGAAAGCGCGGCGATGTCCTGGCTGCAGAAGTACATATTGTGGGGCAATCCGCGGTAACCCTGCTGGCCGATGCACTGCCGGAGATCATAGGGGGCCTACCCTTCCCCAAGAAGATGCGCTGGGAAGCCTCGGGGCTGGCATTCTCAAGACCCATCCGCTGGGTCCTGGCCGTTCTGGGAGACCAGACGATCCCGTTTACAGTCGGCGACGTTCAGTCTTCGAACCAGACCGAAGGCCATCGATTCCTGGCACCTGGAACCTTCGTCTTGGAATCTCCCGACAGCTACCAGGAGGCGCTTCGAAGCCGCTACGTGCTGGCCGATATGGGAGAGCGTAAATCCCGTATTGAAGAGGGCCTGGCCGCGCTGGAGACCAACGATATCAAGGTGGTCCCGGACCCAGCCCTGGTGGATACAGTGACCAATCTGGTGGAATGGCCGGAGACCGCCCTCGGGTCGTTCCCATCAAGCTACCTGGCCCTGCCTCGTGAAGTGTTGATCACTGAGCTGCGGCAACATCAAAAAATCTTCGCCATTGAAGACGCAAACGGCTCTCTCGTACCCCATTTCGCCGTGGTTATGGGCACCCAGCCCGCCGACGTAGAAGGTGTACTTCGAGGCAACGCTCGCGTGATTCGAGCCCGGCTCGAAGATGGTCAATTCTTCTACGACGAAGATCGAAAGACCCGTCTAGAAGATCGAATCGATGCACTGGATAAGGTCCTCTATCTCAAGGGGCTCGGTTCCGTAAAAGAGCGAACGGAAAGACTCGTGGGTTTGAGTCGAGCCATCGCGGAACAAGTGCTTCCCGATAGCGTCGACGATTGCGCTCGTACCGCACATCTCGCGAAGGCTGATCTGGTCACATTGATGGTCAACGAATTTGCCGAGCTTCAGGGCATTATGGGGCGGTATTATGCTCTCCATGACGGCGAATCCGAAACCGTAGCCCAGGCGATCGAAGAACATTATCGACCACGGTTCTCCGGTGATGCCATACCAGGATCCACCGTCGGTGCAGTGGTCGCACTGGCCGATAAGGTCGACGCCATCGCCGGTTGTTTCGCGGTCGGTCTCATTCCCAAAGGAAGCCAGGACCCCTATGCTCTACGACGAGCCGCGATCGGTATCCTTCGTATTCTCGAAGATACCCGCCTGAACATTGGCTTCCGCGGGCTCCTTACCATGGCTTTCCAACAGCTTGAGGCGCAGGGTGTCGACATAACAGCCGGCATGCAAACTGGAGCCAGTGAATTTGTGGAAGCCCGGGTACGAGTCCTCTATTCGGAACGCTATACCCACGATCTGGTCGATGCCGTCCTCGCTGTGGGCTGTGAACAGCCACATGAGCTGATGGCACGTATTGAGGCCCTCCAGTTGGCGCGAACCGAAGGTTGGTTCGACGAAGCAGCCGTGGCATTCAAACGTATCCAGAACATTAGCCGTGACCACTCCCAGAGTGCCTACGACACAGACCAACTCGTCGATCCGGCGGAGAAAGCGCTGGACACGGCGTTTCGCCAGGCCCAGACGAGCCTGCAAGATGCTCTCTCCATGAGCGACCATAAGCTGGCTATCTCCATCCTTGGCGACCTTCGACCATCCGTAGACACCTTCTTCGACGAGGTGCTCGTGATGGCAGACGATCCAGGGGTGCGAAATAACCGACTTTCCCTTCTCAGAGCCTTGGCGAATGACTTCAGTCGAGTAGCCGACTTCACCCGGATACGGGCAGACAAATAGGTACACAAATGACTACACAAAACATCTATTTCTTTGGCGACGATAACACCGAAGGCGACAGCTCAATGAAGAGCCTCCTTGGAGGCAAGGGAGCAAACCTCGCAGAGATGGCACGTATTGATCTGCCGGTGCCTCCCGGGTTTACGATTACCACAGACGTCTGTACCCGTTTCCAGGAGGTCGGTGGCCTACCAGACGGTTTGATGGACGACGTGCGCGCCTCGATCGCGCGCCTCGAAAAAACCACGGGGAAAACCTTCGGCGGTGGCAGCCACCCGCTCCTGGTATCCGTCCGTAGTGGTGCACCAATCTCCATGCCCGGCATGATGGACACCGTGCTGAACCTGGGACTCAACTCCGCCGTGCGGGACTCCATGGAAGAGCTCTCCGGCTCCGGACGCTTTGTTCGTGATAGCCATCGTCGCTTCATTCAGATGTTCGGTAACGTCGTAAAAGGTCTCGATGGAGAAGCGTTTGAGCATGAGCTCTCGGCTGTGAAGAAAGACCGTGGTGTAGAAAATGACTACGATCTCAGCGCGGAAGATCTGGACGAGGTGATTCGCCGTTACATGGCGGTCTACGAAGGCCAGGCCGGCGAGAGCTTCCCCGAAGATCCCTGGGATCAGCTCGAAGCTGCAATCCACGCGGTCTTCCAATCCTGGGGTAACCCCCGTGCGATCACCTACCGACGCCTGAATCGTATCTCGGACGATCTTGGTACGGCCGTAAATGTGCAGGCGATGGCCTATGGCAATCTGGGTAACGACTGTGGAACCGGCGTAGGCTTCACCCGAGACCCATCGAATGGAACCCGGGAATTCTACGGCGAGTACCTTGTTAACGCACAGGGCGAAGATGTCGTAGCCGGTATTCGAACTCCCCTCCCCGTCCGAGCCGAGCGAGCGGCCGAACTGGATCTGGCTGGTCAGTCTCTGCAGGAGACCTTCCCGGCCGTATTCGACCAGCTTATGGGCCTCGCAGCACAGCTCGAAAAGCATTATAAAGATGTCCAGGACATCGAGTTCACCATCGAGCACGAACGGCTCTATTTGCTGCAGACCCGTACCGCGAAACGAACAGGCCATGCCTGGTTGATTTCGCAGACCGCCATGGTAGACGAAGGCCTGATCGAGAAGTCCGATGCCGTAACGCGCGTTCCGGCCGATGCGTTGACCCAGATCCTGGCGCCGACGTTGAACCCGAGCGAGGCCAACCGAGCACGACACGACGGACGCCTCCTCGCGATTGGCCTCAACGCGGGACCAGGGGCCGCACAGGGTACCATCGCCTTTACGGCCGACGACGCCGCGGAGCGAACAAACCAAGGCCAGAAAGTGATTCTGGTTCGCGAAGAGACCACACCCGAGGACATCCACGGAATGGACGCAGCGCAGGGTATTCTTACCGCACGCGGCGGCCTCACATCCCACGCCGCTGTTGTCGCCCGTGGTATGGGAAAACCCTGCGTGGTGGGTTGCAGCAGTATCCGGATTGATTCGGAGCGAAACGTGTTGATCGCCGATGGGCGGGAATTCAGCGCCGACGATCTCATCACAATCGATGGAACGACCGGCGAAGTATTCGCGGGTACAATCGATATCTCGGCCTCCGAAGTTCTCCAGGTACATATTGAAAAAACCCGATCGGCCGATGATTCCGATATCTGTCAGGCCTTTGACCAGATCCTGAACTGGGCAGATGATATCCGAACCATGGGTATTCGGACCAACGCGGACACCCCGAAGGACAGCGAAGTCGCCATCGCCCTGGGCGCGGAAGGTATTGGTCTATGTCGTACCGAACATATGTTCTTCGACACGGATCGTATTCGAGCCATGCGCCAGATGATTCTGTCGCGTACGCCGGAAGAGCGTGAAGCCGCCTTGCGCCAGATTGAACCCATGCAGGCCGAAGACTTCCGCGGGATCTTCCGCGCCATGGGTTCGCGACCGGTTACCATTCGAACTCTGGATCCGCCGCTGCACGAGTTCCTGCCCCACGGCGGGCCCGAGGTCGAGGAATTGGCCCAGTCCCTGGGTATGTCGGCCGCTGCGATTCATACCCGTATTGATGAGCTACGCGAGATGAACCCCATGTTGGGTCACCGTGGCTGTCGACTCGGCTTGATGTATCCACAGATCACACGTATGCAGGCGCGCGCCATCATTACGGCCGCTCTCGACGTAGCCGCCGAAGGCATCGATGTACACCCCGAGATCATGATCCCGCTAGTAGGTAATGTACAAGAGCTTTCCCTTCAGAAAGAAGAGGTAATCCGCGAAGCCGAAGCTCTATTCGAAGAGCGTGGCCAGACCGTCGATTATATGCTCGGCACCATGATTGAGGTCCCACGTGCTGCCCTGACCGCCGACGAGGTCGCAGCCGAAGCGACGTTCTTCTCCTTCGGGACCAACGACCTCACCCAGATGACTCTGGGCGTGTCCCGTGACGACGCCGGTTCCTTCCTTCCGGATTATGTGCAGTACGGTATCTATCCGGCCGACCCCTTTGCCAGCATCGACACTTCGGGTGTGGGGATCCTGATGCAGATGGCCGTAGATAAGGGACGACAGGCCCGACCAGACATCAAGCTGGGGATCTGTGGTGAACACGGTGGAGACCCCTCGTCTATCCAATTCTGTGCCAAGCTCGGCCTTCACTACGTGTCTTGTTCTCCCTACCGCGTACCTATCGCGCGATTGGCAGCAGCACAGGCGGCGCTTGCATCCAAATGATAGCCTCTGTCTCCAAAACACAACGCTTCCTTGCAGTGAGCCTGGTCCTCTTTGGGTTGGGATGTGCCGAAAGCCAGATTGGCTTTCCTCATCCGGCCGAGTTGATCCGTTGGCCTACATCCATGCTGGTGGACAGTGATGGCCGCTACGCCTACGTAGTGAACAGCAACTTCGATCAGCTCTATAAGAGTGGGACCATCGCGGTGATCGACCTGGTCGAAGAGCGGGTTCTTCCCGACACTACCGTCCAGATCACACCCTTCGGTGGGATCATGCGAGGCCTGGTGGATCCAGACTCAGGCCAGGTGGAGACCTTGCTGATTCCCTCACGACAATCCGACTCGATCTTCCGAATCGATGTACAACGGGACTCCGAGGATAGTCCTCCGGTCCTCGATTGTGGTGGGCCGGCCGATGGCGACACGGGCACATGTAACGAGGATCACGAGTATACCAGTGATGAAGGGTTATCCCCCGGTGAAGAGCCCTATGCGTCTCTTATTCTTCACGAGCTGGGACCATCCCATCGCATCTTTATCAGCGCAGGTCTTGTCGATGGCACCCTCAATTTCTTCTGGATCCAGGACGATGGCGCGCTCGAAAAATTAGCAGAGACGACCACCAATTCTGGTGTCCAGTCGATGGTCTACCACCCCGGCACGGGCACCCTGGTGTTGGCGCATAAATCCAAAACCTTTCTCACGGTCATAGACCTGGACTTTGGGCTCGTAGACGACACACCGGTGGTCAATCTCGGTGACCCCATATTCCTGCAGCTTCCCGCCCTGGTAAAAACCACCGTAGGCCTTGATTTTGGACGCGAGCTATCCCTATTGCCCGACGGGCACAGGATCGCATTGGTATGGCGCCAACCGGATAGTCTGTACATCCTTGAGCCAGACGCCACCCAGGCCAGCCGGTTTCGACTTGTGCACGAGATCGCCGTTGGCGATGGAGCATCGCGCGTTGTATTCGCACCTTTTGGCGTCGATGGGTCCTGGCGGGCTTTTGTGAGCAGCTTCAAAGAAGACAAGATCTACGTGGTGGACTACGAGGCGGGTCTGGTCACAAACTATGTACCCGTGGGTCGTGGCCCCTATGAGCTCGCCGTCGTCCATCAGGAGGATCGTAAATGGATCGTAACAGCCGACTTCGAGGATGGTACGCTGACCATCGTCGACGGTGATCCAGAGAGCGCGACCCACCTACAGGTAATTACAGCGGTCAAGGGCATCGAGGTAGAGGAATGATACGCCGCCTGGCAACGCTTGTTGCCCTCCTTCTCCTGGCCACGAACTGTACAGACGCGACGGTGATCAACACCACCAATCTGGCGTCATTACGTACAGCGGTCTTAACCTGTACTGTCGACGGAGAAGGGGCAGATCCAGCCCAATGTGTCGAGGCCGAAGAGGGGCTGAAACTGTATGTTCTCCAGGGTTTTCGTAGCACGCTGATGGTCTATGATTTCGACACCCAGGGGTTCCTTGATTTCGAGGTGCAGACACCGGGTTCCAATGGGATTCGCCTTCCAGGGCAGGTCTACGATGCGCGCCGAGGGCCCCATCATAAGACCGTATTGGCCACCAGTTTCCCCGATGGCCTGGTGCGTGTCTCCTTGCCAGACCACGCCATTACAAGCCACGAATTACCCTTCGTTGCGGATAGGGTTCGAATCGTATCTCTGGACTCTGGCGACTTCGCCTATTTGTTGAGTGCCGACGGAACAGCCGCCGTTCGATGGGAGATTCTGGCCGATGACGTTCTAGCGGACGAACCCGAAGCCATTACCCTGCCCCCCGAGCCGGTCTCCGATCTTCGTGTCCATCACGCGGAGAACAAGTTGGTGACCGTATCGACGGACGGTAAGCGCCTCTGGGTGGCAGACCTCGAGGAGTTTAGCTGGACAGCTATCTCCCTGAGCCAGGCCTGTAACGACGGTCTCGACAACGACGACGATGGATTCGTAGACGGTGTGGATCCGGACTGCACCTCCCGTTTGGATGGTGACGAAGCCACCGATGACACCCTTTTTGAATGTGGGGATGGCATCGACAACGACGACGATGGGCTCACCGACCTGGAAGATGGCGGCTGTGTACGTGCCGGCGACAATTCGGAACATAGTGAGAATTCCGTGTGTAGCGACGGACTGGACAACGACGGCGATGGAACGATCGACCCAACCACTGGCCATTGCCCCGACAATGGATTGGCCTTTGAGAGCCACCCCTGCTCCGACGGACTCGACAACGATGGGGACGGGCTCGTGGACGATGAAGACGAAGATTGCGTCGGCGATGAACCCAATGAGCACTCTCTGGCCGCTCCATGCGGCAATGGAACCGACGAGAACGGCAATGGGGTCTTCGACGCACCGGGTGATCCCACCTGCGCGGATCCCACCCATACGAGCGAAGCTCTGCCTCGATGTTCCGATGGGTTGGATAACGATGGGGATGGTCAGACCGATACAGACGACATCAATTGTTACGGCGCCATGGACAATGACGAATCGGACGAGGCCTCAATGGGCAGCCCGGTACTCGCCGTTCATCCGCAACAGTCCGTAGTATATGTGCTTCGACCATCGCAGCGTGATGTGCTCGCCATCGATCTTGAAGCCGGTGCGGTCCTCACAGCCCACGAAGACAACGCCTATTGGACACAACGACAGCTGCAAGACGCTCCCCTGGGTGCCTTGCCGGTCGATCTTGTATTCCATGAAATTCCTGCCGATGACGACGGGGAAAGCCAATTGGTCGCCTATCTTGCTCTGCAAAATGGCCAGCTCCTTCCCTTCGATCCGGTGCTACATATCTTTTCTCCCCCAGACACATCCTCCTCCAGTGACCCAACCCTCTCCTCTGTACGCGTTGCGGTCCCATCGTTTACGCTCGATGACGAGACACAGGATCTGAGTTTTGTCCTACCTGCGGACATCCCTCACTTCGGCTCGGTGGGCACCCAGACCGTCACACAAACCATCGACGATGAAGAAATTACCCGGGTGACCTATACAGGTGTCGAACTGAAGACCACCGATCATGAGACCCCCACAGAGCGTTGGACCGTTACATCGGGTGGGATTATTCCTGCGACAGAACGCTTCACTGGCATCCTACGACAGGCGAATCGGGAATTTCATGATCCGGGTGCCCGTTTTTGCGACGCCGGCGTACAACCCGGCGACATCCTCGAAATCATTGTGAACCAGGATCTCTCCTGCGGCGCCTTACGAGGGGACACATTTGAAGTCGTGATCGAGTCCGTCGCGGGCGACACCCTCACATTCAATGAAAACACCCTGGGCCAGAATCTCATCATGCGGCAGACCGGTGATGATCCCCAGGCGGCCAAGATGCCAGCGCTCTTCGACGGAGGCTGTATCGACCCGGAAGATCCGAATGTGAACTACGTAGGACTCAACGAAGACGAATGTGCTCTGGTCGATTTTGGTTGTGCCCCCGGCCAAATCTATTTTGGAGAACCTGCCTGTGGCTGCGGCTGTATCGATGGCGGTCTAACCCCGCAATGTCTGGCCGGCCCTCTCCACTACCGGATCCGGGTACCGGACGACACCTTCCTGGTAGTTGGCAGCCGCTCGGGCATGCTGCACCCCTTGCGTGAAGGCGCGGGCGGTTGTGAAACGGATGCCGGACTGGTCGACGCCCATTGGAATTCCCGGGCCTATGTGGGAGAGGTTACCGATACCGAGATGGGAATCTGCCCCCTCTCCTCGGATTCGGGTGGCTTTGACACGATCCCCTTCGAAAACCCGGTCTTCTCCTTCGCGCTGGTTCCGGCCTGCAGTATCGCTGGAGGAACGGTCAGTTATGTGGAACCAATCCGAGACGTCGCCTATACCGTAGATGTCTTCGGTGGCAACACGCCGCAGGTGAGTTTCACGGCCTTTGGCTGCTCCCATATCGAAGGGCTGCCCAGCGAGGGCTTCCTATACTTCGTCGACGATGTCGATCATCGAATCTACACCCTGGACCCGGCAAACGGGCAACGGGCCACGAGCGCAGCGGTCATCGAATAGTACTCAGGGTACACCCGGAAACGACGTCACGTATTCGATCGTAAAGTCTGGAAACGAGTCCACCAGCTCGATGGTAAAGTCCGGGAACGAGGTGACGATTTCCCATTTGCCGCATTTATCGGCAAAGCTACTCACCTTCTCTACCTTGAGATCTGGAAACGAGGTGACAACCTTGACCTTGAAGTCTGGGAAAGACTTCACGATCTTTACCTTGCCCTGCAGCTTTTTCCCGTTGAATTTGCAATCCGACCCGACCTTTCCTCCCGCCCATGCGTGGGAGAAGAAAGCCAAAGACAAGATAATAGCGAGTGTAGCTATACGGCTCATAGAGACCCTCCATAGATGCGGTCCGTGATTATGCCAGACGATTCGTCGAACAGCCACCTGCACGTCTCACCCTCCCAAAGAACGTGCTGTGAAGGCAAAAGGGCTTGTGATGCGTGTAGAAATACGGCATTGGAGAGGCATGGTCCGAAACAACGACATACGACCGGTCCAGGATCCCTATGGAAACCGCCCCCATCGAAAGCTACGCATTTCGGTAACCGATCGCTGTAACTTTCGCTGCAGCTATTGTGTACCCGACGACGCGACAGACTTTGGGGAACGAGAAAACCTGCTGAGCTTTGAAGAGATCAGCCGCTTCGTCGCCGAAGCCGCCGTTCCTCTCGGCATATCAAATCTGCGGATTACGGGAGGAGAGCCCCTCCTACGACGCAACCTGGACCAACTGGTCGGAATGCTTCGCGCCATCGACGGCGTACAATCCATTGGCCTGACGACCAACGCGAGTCGCCTTGGAGATTGCGCGAAAACTCTCGCCACGGCGGGTGTGGACCGTATCAATATCAGCCTCGACACTCTCGACCGAGAGACTATGAAAAAGCTGACTGCCGTCGACCAGCTGGATTCGGTACGCTACGGAATTGAGCAGGCGGCCCTCGCTCCCTTTGCGAGCCGAAAACTAAATGCGGTGGTCATCCGTGGAATCAACGACCACGAGTTGGCAGACCTTATCCGATTCGCCCAGAGCCATTCCTTTGAGATGCGCTTTATCGAATTCATGCCCTTCGGGAGCCAGTGGAGCCCCGATAGTGTCGTGGCGACCTCGGAGATCGTCGAGAGCCTGCGCGCTGTGCTCGGGCCCATTCAGGAAGAGGCCCATAAGCTGGGCGAGACGGCTCGACGCTACACCCTGGCCGATGGTACCCACTTTGGCATCATCCCCACCCTCTCGCAGCCATTTTGTAACCATTGCAACCGCGTCCGAATCACAGCCAGCGGGACCATTCTTCCCTGCCTATTTGCAGAAGAGGGACCCAATGTTCGGGCTCTACTGCGGGCAAATACCGATCCCATGGCCCTTCGTGAGGCGGTCAAGGAATCCCTCGGAACCAAAGGGGCCGGCTTCTTACAAGAGATGGCCGACCGGAACCTCCCAACCAACCTCAAAGAACGCGATATGCGGGGTATTGGCGGATGACAGACAAACGCGTCGGTTTAATCGACATCACAGCGAAGAATAAGACCCAGCGGCGGGCCGTAGCCGAAGTCTATATCGTGGGCCAGGAATCCACCCTGGACCGTATCGACGCCGGGGACACCCCCAAGGGTGAGGTCTACCCTGTAGCGCGCGCCGCGGGCTTAATGGCGGCCAAGACCACACATCTGGTCCTACCCCACTGTCATCCACTGGCTGTCACAGATGCGCGCGTAGGTTTTGAGCGCCAGGTCGGACGTCTACATATCACCGTCGAGATCACGGCTCTGGACCGCACTGGTGTAGAGATGGAGGCCCTATACGCCGCCTCGGTGGTCGCCCTGACGATCTACGATATGTTGAAGTTCACAGACGATGAGCTCCGCATGGATGGGCTCCGTCTACTCGAAAAGACCGGTGGAAAGCGGGATTATCGGGCGAGCTGAACTCGTTTGTACCTGCGGCTGGCCAGCATAGAGCGGGCACGCTATTCTTCTACACTCTCTTAAGGCGGGGCCGGAATGGTTCGTTTCCTGGTTATTCTTGGTTTGGTATTACCGGTCTGGGTTCAGCCCGCAGAGGCGAAAGGGCCCCGAGAGATCCAACGTGCCTCGGAAGCGACCGTCCCCCCGACCATCTACATGAACCTGCTGAAGTCCATCTCGGCAGTGAACTACCATGTAAACGATCGCCACAAAAAGGGTTACGAGGCCAAGACCATCTGCCCCAACCCCAGCGCACGTAAGGGCTTCGTCGATAGTCGCGTTTGTAAGGGATTGCAGCGCTCCTACCACGCGTCGATAGTGAAAGACTCGAAAGATCGCCAGGGACAGACCGTGGTCCAGAATCTATGGCTCTGGGAGTATAGCAACGCCCGAGCGGCCAAAAGAGCGCGCAAGCATATGGATGATATGACCTTCCAGAAGCGGATATATGAAGTCCTCTTCGTGGGTCCGCACCTTATTATTGTAGAAGGCCGGTGGCGCTTCCGAACGGAATTCAAGCGTCTGGTCAAACATGTGAAAGGCTTCTTGCAATCGGCGTCTTCAAAGCCCGCTGAAAAGCCAAACCCCTGAGTGGATGGAACAACTCCTATGGGAAAACCCAGCTATTCGTTTTTTGCTCTAATCGGGTGTCTGATCATGGGCTGCTCCAGCCACGTACAACTCCAGAAGTCGACCGATTCGGCCCCACCCCATAACGTCATTCTCATCACCATGGATGGGTTGCGCTGGCAGGAGCTCTTCACCGGCATGGACGATAGTCTGCTGGCAGATCGCGCCATCGGCGGCGTGAAATATCCAGACCGTCTCCGAGCCCGCTTCGGAGGGGAGACGGCCCATCAACGCCGGGAAAAACTCCTCCCCTTCTTCTGGCAAAACCTGGCCGGTCAGGGAATGGTCTTCGGGAACCGAAACCGGAACAGCGCCGCGTCCGTAGCCAACCCGCAACGGATCTCCTATCCCGGCTACGCCGAATTACTCACCGGCGAGGTGCAGACCACCATCTCGACGAACGCAGCTAAGCCGATCCCACGGCAGACGGTGTTGGAGTTCACCCGCCAAAAGCTCGGACTGAAACAGACCGATGTGGCTGTATTCGGCTCCTGGGAGCGATTCAACGAGGGGGCGGCTCTGACCAATGGGAGCATCGTCTGTAACGCCGGTTACCAATCCGTCGACGAGTCCTTGCTGACGCCTGGAATGCGTGCCTTGAACACGGCCCAGCACGATCTTAGAACCCCCTGGGACGATGTGCGCCATGATCGGGTCACCAGCCATCTTGCCCTCGAATATCTAAAAACCTACCGACCTCGGTTATTCTATCTGGCCTTCGCCGAGACAGACGATTGGGGTCATGGCCGTCGTTACGATCGGGTACTTCAGGCGGCCGCGTATGTAGACAGCTTCCTTGCACAGCTCTGGTCCGTTCTACAGTCGATGCCGCAATATCGGGACAATACGACCATCATCTTGACCACGGACCATGGTCGCGGACGAACCGGTCAAGACTGGGATAACCATAAACCCGATATCCCTGGTTCCGAGGAGATCTGGGTCGCGGTCATTGGCCCCCATACTCCCAACCAGGGGGAACTGGCCGATCAAAACCATATTGGACTCAACCAGGTCGCCGCCACCGTGCTGCAATTTCTGGGTCTGGATCCTACGGAATTCAACCCCGCCGCCGGCGCCCCCATCCCCGGGGTCTATCAGCCCTGACGCGAGAGAAATGCCATATGGCCCAGGCTGGTGCCAAACACTCAACTGGCGTATGATTCCGGCTCCAACGGCAATTTCGGAGCATACCATGCGGCACCTTTTTCTGATCCTTACGCTGTCCATATTATTCGCCTGGTCATGCAGTAATGGTGGGACATCCTCGACAAGTGATACGGGAGTTGCCGACACAACCACGATGCAAGACGCAGAGTCTTGCGATGATGTTGGGATACTATGTGCTTGCGTTGGGATCGATTGCGACGATGGTGATGCCTGCACTACGGACACCTGCAATGAATCTGGGGAGTGCGAACACTCTGCTCTTTCGTGCGACGATCAAAACTCCTGCACCACCGATTCTTGCCTTCCTGAGACTGGCTGTGTCTATGAGACGCTAGCGGATGGGACAGCCTGCGATGATGAGAGCGTATGTACGACCGAAGATGTCTGCGTGGCCGGCGGGATCTGCACCGGCACGCCAGTCGTTTGCGAAGATGAAGATCTTTGTACCACCCATGCTTGCGACTCTGTCGATGGTTGCATCATGTCCTATAATCAAGCCGATTGCGACGATGGCAATCCATGCACCAAAGAGGACCGATGCAATTTAGGGCAATGCCAAGGGCGGGCCGATGATTGTGACGATGGGGACCCCTGTACTGTGGATAGCTGTGAGCCAGGAGAGGGATGTGTCGCCACTCTAGATTACCCCTCCTGTGCGCCGTCATCCTGGACCTGCGATATATGGCGTTATGGAACAAACGATGGTTGCGATTGCGACTGTGGTGAACGTGACCCGGATTGTGACCTTGCCAATGGAAATACCGATATAGCCGCACGTTGTGGTGTTCATGACGCACAACCAGATCAAATCTGTAACACCTGGGGCAGGTGCGTTTCTACAGACTGGTTACCGAGCTGCGATCCCAACGACTACAACGAAGGGATGGATCTGAGCCCAGGGGCCACAGCAGAGTTCGTCTGCCCGCCTTTCCAATTACCAGGACAAGAGTGTGATGATGGTTTCACAGAAGCCCCGAGCTGTGAATGTAACTGTGGCGCTTATGATCCGGATTGTGTTTGGAGTAATCAAAACGATTGCTCTAATCCCGACTTCAGCTGCAACCCGATTTCAGGGGCCTGCGAATTACCAGGCTGGGATGCGGACAAATGCGGCCCTGCCGCATATAAGTACGATACGATCGCCCAATGGGGCTTCGATAGTGGGTGTGATTGCGAATGTGGCGTGTATGACCCGGATTGTGATGCCGTGGACAACCTTGTGTATCCGGGCTTTGGTAGCTGCGGGCGGTCTACCTGCTACGAAGATTCAGATTGCCCGCTGGCATCAACTTGTAATCAAAGTAATGACTTTAGTGCCGAAGGCCCGGTGCCTTGCGCTGGAGCTGAAGGCTGTTATTGCTCGGAGCCATACCTAGCTCCTATCTTCACCCAGTATCATGAGCTTTGTGAAGATCATGATGATTGCTCGCCGGGGGCTTTTTGTACAGAAGCAGGTAAATGTAGCAACAGCAATCTAATGGTCTGCGCAAAATCTGGACACAAATGTGTTCCAGATAAATGGATTCTAGCGGGTTGTGATCCCCTAAAATATAATGAAGGTATTAAGACCACCTGGGTAGATCTTGGTCCTCTGGGTGGTTATCCTTTCACAACATATCCTGTTTGTGATTGTGGCTGTGGAATCAAGGATCCAGACTGCGATATCATCAACTATGACCTCGCTCTAAACCAGATCCCGGCTAACAACACATGCCCCACCGAGGGGGCCACCTGCATTGGAGATGACGGCGCCTGCCAGCTCGAAGGTTGGACCTGTAATCCGGCCAACTTCGACGCTAACGATGGCTGCCATTGTGGCTGCGGCACATGGGATCCAGACTGTGACAAAGACGGCGATTATCCATGGCAAAACGCGGTGTATTGCGCAAAAAAACAACTAATCATGACACCTATGACCTATTTCATAAACTTGCCTGGCTACACAGGTGGTCTAGACGATCCCCATACCTGTGATCCGGGTCGGAACATCTGTATTCCCGAAGCATGGACTTGCCCGGCCGATCAATACAATGCAACAGAGGGGCTTCCACATGGAATGGTTTTAGGGTCCAACCCAGCTGTCCCACCAGAAGGGGTTTTTGAATCCGTCGCATGCGAAGAAAGCCCGGACTACCTATGCCATTGTAACTGCGGCACAGTAGATCCCGACTGCATCACAAACTTCCAGATGTCGGGGTACGAAGGATACACTGTCAATTGCTTGGGCAAATGCGATGGCTCGCCTGTCGATCAGTGGGAGTTGTGTCATGACTCCGGTTATTTTGCTGGGCAATGCATGCCGAAGGGTCTTTCAGAAGAGGCCGGCGAAAAGTTTGGCGAAGGGGAAGTCTGCCATTGCAATCTCGGCGCGCACGATCCGGACTGTGATTTACCCGGGATACCCGTCCAGGGTTGCCCGGAAGGCTACCGCTGTGTTGATGGCGAATGTAATAACCGGGATCGAAGAGCTAAGGTGCTCTTCATTCATGGGCGAAACGATGGCACGCCCCCAGGAGGCTTTCAGTACTGGGAAAACACTGTTTCTTGCATGAACTGCCCAAATAATCCGGCCTGCTACCCAGGAGGAGACGCCTTCTGCGAAAAGACGGGAACCTGTACACCGGGCGATTGCCAATGGACCCCTTCAGACATTCCAGGGTTTCACAATAATAGCGGGCAAACCGAATGTTGCGCGCCACCCGACAACTGTGATCCTGAAAAAGAGATATGCATTGATGATTGCGAAGTATTCCCTCTCGATCCTCCTGGACCACTCGGCATTGTGGACTACACCAAGAAGGACTTCTGTGACTTCCCATATCTCGCCGCCAAATATATGGCGGATAATCCCGACGAAGTGATGGAACAAACCATATGTGATTGTCCCATTGGCCTGCCCATGGAGCCTAACATCGCAGGTGAGTGTTCTTCGCAATGCGAACTCACCACCCAACCATTCCTGCCCTGGGATAAGATCTACATGATACGAGGCTGGGTGCGCGAATGTCATATGCTCCGCAACACACACTGCGCCAATTCGGAACCCCTAGATGATCCGTGGATCGTTCCGCAGGTCGGTAATTTCGAGAAAAGGCAGGTGGAGATTACGAAACATAATATCCCTGTAAATTGGGACGGTCAGAGCCGAATCGCCTGGAGCCAACAAATCATTGTCGACGCCCTCGACCAGCACTGTACCGGCAACTCCTACTGTTACATCTACACCCACTCTACCGGTGGGCTTCATATCGGCAATGCGATCGCGAATTGGGGCAATGTTAAGAGATGGAACATCGTGAAGGTATTCCAATCCGCATCTGCAGAAGGAGGCTCCGAGATAGCAGACACGGGCCTGGATTATCTTGAAAACGCATGGCTTGGATTGGGGTGGGGCAATGAATATGAGAATCTCTGTGCAAGCAATAAACCAGCGCCTGGATTAGCGATACCGAGGTACACGGTGATGGGCAATAACATGTACCCGGTAGACTGCGATTTGAGAGTCCAAAGTGCACGAAGCCTATACAACCACAACTTGACCTGGGGTGTGCCCTTCGCCCATGCGGCAGGACACTACCCGAGCGCAGACGAAAGTTTTGGGTTCACCGAGGTTATGCTTGGTTATTTTTGGTGGCTAGCGGACCTGTTCACACTAAATATGAATTGGGAGGGGACTCTCCAGGATGAACATGATGGGGCGGTTCCCTTCCATTCCTCATGCGGATGTCGCGATGCAAAGGGTGAGGACAATGTCCTCGAAGTTATATTCTATGATTATGACATCGAGGCCTGCTCTGAGTGCGAACAATGGGAAGGTCATACTTGGGAATTAGAAGAATATGGTCTTGGCTTTGGGCATAACGGCGGGATGAGACGAATTACCAAACCCAATCAAAGTGAATATGGTGGACCTGGTCCGTGGGAACGCTGGAAAGCGCAGGTTCAGTATGCGACGAGTACCTATTGGATTACTCCGCAGCCATGGTCTGGTGAAACCGACGCTCCTGATGAATGTAGTTCGTGGGAGAGCTTTGTCGATATGGACCCCCAAAACGCATCTTGTATCGATCCCGATGGGAATCTCTGGATCGAATGGTGGAAATGGAAGACTTTGGCCAGTTGGGATGTGGGAACCACTGTCGCCTATGAATGGAAGGGAATAGCCTTCAACGCTGGAAATGTGGGCAATCACCGGTGGGGTCCCACCATGACTGGTCCGGAAGATTCGATGGTGCAATCCGAAAGCTGGCATATACCAGGTAATGAGGTCTGCGATTGTGTGGACAATGACTTTGATGGTGTCATTGATAATGGTATTTCCTGCAACCTCCCATGTGATGATCTATAGGATGGTAAGGCGTATTCGTCTCGAAGCAGTCGGTTCATCGTGAAATTCTCATCTCCTAATGGGTTCCTGGTTGTGGTTCTGCTCGTCGGCGCCTTGGTTTTCGTGGCAAAGCGGCCCTCTTCAAACCCCCAAACCGAAGTCCCGCCAGAACCATCAACAGAAATTGTTGAGGCAGAGGTGTCGGCGACGACACGACCCGTTGGTTCCACCCAAAAACCAAGCCATGCTCGTAGGGCCGTACCACCATCTACGAATGTGGTATCCCCTCCTCCGCCCCCAGCCTCAAAAACCGGACCCGTCGATGGGGTAGACCAATATCTGCAGTGGGCACAATATCCGCCTTTATCTCGCCCTTTGAAGTCGAGTCACACCGATGTAATCTACGCGCACCGACCGATTGGATTACCGAAAAAGGTGTTTTTGAGACCGGCTAAGAACCAGCCAACATCGTCCTCCGTACACCACAACATCTGGGCTGTGTTCACTGGCAACCTACGCCATGTCTTTGAGGGCGATGCGGTCCATACACAGCTCGTTGTGGCCAGAGGGCGTAGCGGTACCAGCCCACACCTGCAGCTTCAAAACCCCGAGATAGAGATTGCAATGTTCCTACCGGATGAAGGAGTTGTATCTCTTCATAAGGGGAGATTCCTAGACGACGGCCGCGGCTACGACCGCGAGGCCAATGATGGCATCTACAGCTTCAGCTTTGTGCCATCGCAAGTGGTCCCCAAGGGCGCCTCGGGAGAGGTAAAAATGCGGGCGACCTACGCCATTCCGTTCCATGAGGGCCCCAGTGGGACGACGTGGAAAGAAGGCATGTCGATGTTCCGGTTCAGTTATTATCAAAAAGCTCCCATGGAATTTACGGGGCGGTTTCGAGAGACCATCGAAGAGGGTTCTTTAGTGGTCTATGCGGGCGTAAAGATTCAACAGCCCGGCTGGTACAAACTACGGTCACTTCTTTTTGATGCCACCGGGGCACCGGTCGCGCAGTCGATGATCGATGAAGAGTTCGACACCAACGTTGACGAGGTGCGCTTTGTATTCTTCGGCCGAGTTCTTCGGCAACATAAGGTAGGAGGCCCCTACACAGTAGGTCGGGTTGATGGCTATCTATTTGAGCCGGGCGTACCGCCCCCGAGACCGCAAGTGCGCGCCATTGTAGACGGCTATGAAACCAGAACCTACGAACCTACAGCATTTTCCGACGCCGAATGGGATAGCCCTGCCAAACAAAGAAGACTGGATTTGTTGCGTGAAGTAAGAAGCAAAGGTCTGCCCTACTAATTCCTTCGCGGCGTCAACACAGCGAACGGATCCATCAGGAAAATACCGGGGGTACTTGAATCCCGATCTTGGATTTGTACCATGAACTCTATCGTATGTTTTTCAGGGTTTTCGTATGTCTATCAAGATTGGATTTAACAAGTATCTGGGACTCGGCTGTCTCGCTGTTTCCATTTGGACTCTGGCGGTTGCAATCTATACCGGCTCTCCCCTTCTCGGAGCTCTTGGCTCCCTCCATCTGCCCGTATCCGTTCTGCTCTTATGGCAGACCTATTTGGTCGTCACCGATGACGAGCTGACGGTACACAATCTATTTGGACAACCACGCAAACGTGTCCCTATCGATGGCTTGGGAGATCTACGAGTGGTTCGTGGTCAGCTTCATTTCCAGGCAGACCAGGAGCTCGCGCCCATTCCTGGTTTTCGTCGATCGATCGCCGACCGAACCCATTGGAACGATCTACATGCCGCCATACGGATTCACACAACGGTGTCCAGATCCCCGGCCTGACTCGCTGTTCTAACGTCCGGTATACTCGGCCTTCCGTTTCTCGGAGAACGCACTCATACCCTCTTTGGCGTCGGCGCTTGTAAAGAGCTGTTGCTGCAACTCTCGTTCGAGAGCCAGCCCCTGTGACAAGCCCACATCATCACCCGTCTGTACGGCCCGCTTGATGAGACCAATGGCCTTACTGGCCGCATGGGGCGGAGTAAATTGTTCGGCGTATGCCATCACCTTCTCCATGAACCCGTCGGCTTCGAAGACCTCGTCCACCAGACCCAGCTCACGAGCTTCAGCCACACCCATAGAGCGGCCACTCGCCATGAGCTGCAACGCCTTCCCCTTGCCAAGCAATCGCAAAAGCCGCTGCGTCCCACCGGTACCCGGCAATACCCCGAGTTTCACCTCCGGTACGCCGATCTTTCCACCGTCTTCTTTGGCCACCCGGATATCACACGCGAGCGCGACCTCCAGTCCACCACCAACCGTATGGCCGTTGAGCGCACCAATCACTAATTTGGGCGTCTGCTCGAGCCGCACCAGAGTCTCATTCGCATGGAGACAGAAGTTATATTTGAACTCGGGGGTCACATCCTGAAGCATATTGATATCGGCCCCAGCGCAGAAGAACTTCTCACCCGATCCGGTCACAACGATCACCGCCACCTCGTCATCGAAACGAGCTTTCAAAATAGCATCGTCGAGATCGCGCATCATCGCATAGCTGTAGGTGTTGGCTGGCGGATCGCAAAGGCTAAGAATAGCGACTCGTCCCACCCGTTCATAAAGGACCTTGGATTCCGACATCTTGATGCTCCCTATTATAGAGTTCGGTGGCGCATTCTTGCGGTGTAGCCTCGGTATGTCAACGGAAGGCATACACCGAGACAAAAAGCCTCCCATCCAGTGGACAAAAAGATGACTCTGGATTGGGCCGTATTCCCGTGTTAATCCAGAGTCGATGGGCAAGCCGAAAAATACGACCCGGAACATCAAGATCACGCCGATGATGCAGCAGTATTTCGCGGCCAAAGAGACGGTCCCGGACGCCATCCTTTTGTTTCGTATGGGCGACTTCTACGAGATGTTTTTCGAAGACGCTCAACAGGTCAGCGAGATCTGCGACCTGACCCTGACCCAGCGTGGTACCCACGGCGGCGACCCAATCCCCATGGCCGGTGTCCCCGTATCGCAAAAAGAAAACTATGTTCGCAGAATCCTCGAAGCTGGAGAGCGGGTCGCGATCTGTGAGCAGGTCGAAGCGGCGAGCGCGTCCAAGGGGATCGTTCGACGAGAGATCACCGAGGTCTTCAGTCCCGGCGTACGCCTCGACTCCGACTCGCTGGAACGGGACCGCCCCAATTATCTGGTCGCCATCTCCAGTGATATTCAGGGCTCGATTTACGGTCTGGCAGCCCTCGACATCAGCACGGGGGACTTCCGGGGAACCCAGGCCGAGGGGAATGTACTCTTAATTGACGAGCTTAAACGTCTCGACCCCACCGAGGTCATCTGCGATCCACTGGACGAAGAATTCCTCACTCTGCTCGGTGAACAACTACCCGAGATCACCTATGGACCCGCCCGCAGTTCGAAAGCGGAGAACGAGTTCCTCGAGCTTCCCACAGACGACGACCTACCCCACGCCCTACAAGGGGCTGTACGTCTTCTGACGGGACATCTCCAGGCCATGCATCTTACCCGGTTGGATCATATCCGACCCCTGGAGCGATATAGCCCAGGCAACCACCTCATCCTGGACGCCACCACCCTACAGAACCTTGAACTCTTTCGAACCACCGATGGTTCCACCGGTAAAGGCACTCTATTTCAACTGATCCAGCGGGCATGCTCCGGCCCCGGGTCACGCGCCCTGCGCGCCTGGATGCGCCGACCACTAAAAGACTGTAATGCCATTCAGAATCGGCAAGACGCGATCGCTTGGCTCCTAGACGAGCCGGAGATCCAGGAAGATCTCCGAGAAAGTCTGAGCCAGGTCCGGGATATTGAACGCATTATGGCTCGGGTGGTCTCCGAATCCGCCAACCCCAGAGATCTGGCCAATCTGCAGACCTCGGTATCGGTCCTTCCCGGAATCACCACTCTCATTGAGAAGGCCGACGGGACCTGGCTACAGCGTCTATTAGAACAACTCGATCCCCTTACAGATATCTCCGAGACTCTGCGCGACGCCCTGACAGAGAACCCACCGGTGCAACGCACCGACGGAAATATCATTCGAAGCAGCTTTGATCCCACCATCGCGGAGCTTCGTGAACTAAAGACCGACGGCGCCAAGTGGTTCATAGACTACGAGCAAGGGGAACGGGACCGCACCGATATCCCCTCTCTCAAGGTCCGCTACAATAAGGTGTTCGGCTATTATATCGAGGTGACCCGCACCCACCTCTCGAAGGTACCCGAAGACTATATTCGCAAGCAGACCATCGCCAACGGGGAACGATATTTCACCCCCGAGCTGAAAGAGATGGAGACCCGCATCCTGACGGCCTCATCACGGCTACTGGAATACGAATGGGAACTCTTTGTAGATCTTCGCAAGAAGGTGGCCAGTCATGCGGCCCGTGTCCAGCGAACGGCGCAAGCTGTGGGTGCACTCGACGCCATCTGCGCATTGGCGGATCTCGCTCTAGAGAACGGTTTCGTACGCCCCGAAGTACACGACGGCATTGAGATCGACATTGAACAAGGGCGACATCCAACCCTGGAGCGCCTTATCCCCGCCGGGGAGTTCATTCCCAACGATATCCAACTGGGAGAAGACCACGGCTCACTGATGTTGATCACCGGCCCCAATATGTCCGGTAAGAGCACCGTGATGCGCCAAGTGGCTTTAACCGTTGTGCTCGCCCAGATGGGGGCGTGGGTGCCCGCCGCCAAAGCAAAGATCGGGTTGGTAGATCGCGTATTCACCCGCGTGGGGGCGTCGGACTCCATCACCACCGGCCGTAGCACGTTTATGGTCGAGATGGTCGAGGCCGCCGAGATCCTCCATCACGCTACCGACCGCAGTCTGGTACTGCTCGATGAGATCGGTCGCGGTACATCAACCTATGACGGTCTATCCATCGCCTGGGCGGTCACCGAAGATCTCCATGATCGCATCCAGGCGCGAACTCTATTCGCCACCCATTACCACGAGCTGGTGCATCTGGCCGATACGCTTCCTGGCGTACGAAACGCCCATATCGCGATCCGTGAATGGGAGGGAACCATCATCTTCCTACGGCGGCTACGCCCTGGTCCCATGCGCCGATCCTACGGTGTCGAGGTCGCGGCTCTGGCCGGTCTACCCGACGCAGTTGTAGAGCGAGCCCGTAACGTCCTTGAGTCCCTGGAATCCGACGCGACGGATCCCCGTTCCGTTACGGGTCAAAAGCCCGATCAACCCCAGATGGATCTCTTCTCGTCGGAGAGAGTCGACCCCCGCTGGGTGAAGGTAGAGGCCTTCCTCGAGTCGATCGATCCAGAAGATACAACGCCTCGGCAGGCCCTGGATCTGCTCTACAAATTACGAGATCTACTGTAGCGCCTAGCGAATCGCGTCACTATCTTCGAAATACTCTGGACGCCCGTCACCATCGCGATCGTATCCGATACGAATCAGTTTGGGACCATCGTAGTATTCCCAGGTGTCAGCCTGACCATTGGCGTTGGTGTCCCGCCCCTTTTTCACCAGGATCCCTTTCTCGTCATAATGGTTCCAGACCGAAACTCTGCCATCAAAGCCTGGAGCCAATTGCTGCTCTCGAAGAACGCCCTTATCGTATAAATTCGTTGCATCGGGGCGACCATCAAAGTCGAGATCGATCTTTTCGGAGACCAATTTTGTATCCGAGTCGAAACGAGAGAAGAGGTCGAATTTACCGTTGTAGTCCAGATCCAGACGTTTCTCTCGCAGTAGTTTGAGAGTCTCACCCTTACTGTCCTTCACGTTTACATAGACCTTTTCCATGTCCACCACACCGTCGGCGTTCATATCGTATCGTTCGGTGAGTGTGTTCCCCTTCTTGGCTTCTTCAAGGAACCCCGCCGCACGCATATCTATAGCGGACTTGGAACCACCACAGGCAACCATCAGCAGCAGGAAGATAACGGCGCCATACCGTATGGTCGTGTTGTGTCTATTCATGGAGGTCCCTATCAAAGTCTACGTCGGTCTTAAATATCATCCACGGCGGCCCATTGGGACACAATATCGAAGTTATCAACGATGCGTGAATTATAGTGGTCCCAGACATTACTGACCATCACCAACTCGCCTTCGCTGAGTTTCGGCGTCAGGTAGATGGCGAAATAGTCTGCACCGGATCCATCTCCTACCGAGCCGACCCGGTCGAGTGGCTCGCCCGATACCGGACAAAGAATCTCACAATTCGTTCCTCTTGGGATGTCCGTTAACCCTTTCTTTCGACGATCGCCATGAAAGGGGCTCAAATGTACCAGCCCTTCCTGGCCGTCGGCGCGAACACGTACGGTGACCGCAGGAAACCCGTTGAAGGTGACATCACTGATACCTACAAGGTTGTCACCCATGGGCCCAAAGGCCTGGGTAATCACGATTACAACGTCCTTCAGAAGATCCACACCAGTATCACTCTGTTTGAACTTATTTGCGTCCGTTACCGATAAATTTCCCGAATCGATATGTTTCGTGGGCATCATCGTTTTCTCCCCGATTCATAAAACTGAGTCTAAACTCATAGGTAAGTGAAGCCGACTGGTCAAGCGCGCCCCCTGCTCAACCGTCACCAAAGGCCAGAAGAATCGGTGCAGGGGTATCCATGCCATCAATCTTTCCATCGGATGTTACGAGGCGTCCCTTTAACTGTTCGGCAAAGGATTGATCCCGTTCGTCCGGCTGACCGGACCGGCCAGGAGGTGCCGTCGCATCCGCAATCCGATCGGGCATCTCCTCGGACATCTGCACCCACGCACGCTGCCCCCACTTACCAATCACCACAGCTCTCTCCAGATAGCGACCATATTCGAGAACCACGTCTCCGTGCTGTTCGTGGGCCAGCTGCGCGATACGGGCCGCCAGCTTCCCCCCCTCGGGGCAGTCATACCGGCAGGGATAGAAACTGACCCACCGAACTCCGAACGGTGTGAGCAGATCATTGAGTTGTGGATTCGGTCTGGCCACCCAGGCCTCGAAAGCCGCAGTATAATGTTCGCCAGCAACGATCTTTCCACCATCCTCGAGTCGACCGACTCCCCTGCTGCTCCATCGACAAAAGGACTCTACACAACAATCTGGATAACCAAGAAGCCTCCCCATCACCCGTTGCCGATCCATTTTCTCGGCGATACTCAGCTCGTCGGCACGGGTAAATAGTGGGGCTTCGGCAGCAGCGAGTTCGTCTCGCACCTCTTCTTCATGGGCAACGTACGCAATCCAGACCGTCCGGCCATCGATCTCCACTGGACTTTGGCTATGCGCCACACAGGCCCCCATCTTCTCAAAGCGCTCCGACACCTTCTGCAGCCATTCTGGCTCCAGTGTCAGGCGAATCGCGGGCCGAAGCCCGGCACGAAACGCAAGCCATTCCGGATCAATTCGATGGGGGTTCAATCGCTGTGTTCCTCACGTTTCCCATGAGCCTAGTGTGAAGCAGGGGGTCTTGACCAGGGAATTTCGGAAGGCTACCGTGCATACAGGGACACGAGTGTCCCGTTCCTCCAAACAGGTCAAAGGTGGTGCCTTGGGCACTGAAACTGAAAAAACGCCAAACCTGCTGACGGTGGATGTGGAAGATTGGTTCCATATTCTCGATTCAGCCGAGGCACCGGACCGTAGCCAATGGAGCGAGCTCCCCTCCCGGGTCGAAGCAAACACCGACCGACTGCTACAGATCTTTGCCGACGCAGAGGTCCGCGCCACCTTCTTTGTGGTCGGCTGGATCGCATGGCGCAGCCCCGGTCTGGTACGCCGAATTGCCGAAGCAGGGCATGAAATAGCCAGCCACTCCTTCTGGCATGAGTTGGTAAATTATCATCATCGCGACTCATTCCGTGCGGACCTTGCCACCTCGAAAAAATTGCTCGAAGATCTCAGTGGACAGCCCGTACAAGGCTTCCGCGCGCCGGGGTGGTCTATTACGCCAGAACAGACCTGGGCCTTTCAGATTCTGGCCGAAGAAGGCTTCCAGTACGACGCCTCCATGGTATCGGGCATCGCAAGCCACGGCGGTTTTCATTCCCCCTATATGGGACCACATACCCTCGAACTACCCGACCATCAGCTGGTGGAAGTCCCTCTACCAACCTTCGGCGTAGGGCGCTGGCGATTCCCCTACTCAGGGGGCGGCTATCTACGGCTCTTCCCCTACTCCCTGGTCCGGAGCGCGGCGCAGAAAACCCGTAAATCGGGAGAGCCCGTCTGTGTATATGTGCATCCGCGAGAGATCGATCCGGAACAGCCACGTATGGAAAATCTACCGATGCTCCGTAAGTTTAAATACTACGTGGGGCTGAAACAGACCGAAGCCAAACTCCGTCGGTTGCTCAAGGACTTTGCCTTCGTCCCCATCTCGGAATGGATAGCATCGCACCCGGAGCAGATCGCGAAGCGCCGCTATTCTATCGATCGATTTCCCGAACCCGTTCCGGAATCCTCCCGGGTTCCACCCGATCCCCCCGCCGAAGTATTACAGGGAACCGGATGATGCCCTTTGCAGCCATACACCTCGGTCCACTACAGATCTCCGTCCTGGCTACCTGGGGCTTGGTGATCCTTGTCATCGGGATCATTCTTCGGATCTTTTTACAGGAACGTCGGAAGGATCGAATTCTCTGCCTTCTCTACCATCGAGTCGTTCCCGCGGATGTCTATGCTGGCTTCAAGGAGCGAGAACGGATCTTCTCTGTGTCGGCCGAGCAATTCGCAGCGCAGTTGGATTGGTTGAAAGATAATGGCCACCACTTCGTAACGATGGACCAGGTTGTCGCCTATCTGAAAGAAGAAACACCTCTACCCGACAAGCCCGTATTCCTCTCCTTCGACGATGGCTGCGAGAGCGTCTATAGCCAGGCCCTCCCCCTCCTCACTCAACGGAACATCCCTGCCACGGTCTTCGTCACCACCGATGCAGACACCTGGATCTTCAACTCGGGTGAATACCACGAGCGACGCATGACGGAAGAAGAGATCAAGCCCTGCCATGAAGGTGGGATTCAAGTCCATTCCCATGCGGTCAGTCATCGAGGTCTCAACGAGATGAGTCCCGCCGACGCGCTGCACGAGATGGTCGAATCCAAACGGCTACTCTCCGAGTGGATCTCCGACGATGTGCGCTACTTCTCGATTCCTCTCAACTTCTACAATAGTGCCACATTGAAGCTCTGCCAGGAGGCCGGCTACGACGCAGTATGTGTATGCGATGGTGCTACCACCAATGGTGGTACGAGCGCGTTTCGCATCCGGCGATTTATTGTTGAGGGCAGCTGGGGGATACGGCAATTCGAAAACTCCCTACAACCGCGCAGCGTAGCCCAACGCCGGGTGATCAGTTTCCTGAAGAAAGTTCCCCCCAAGCTATTGGGTGAAAAACGCTGGATGCCCTTACGAGCGCGCATCTTTCGCAGTCGGTTGGGGCCACGGTTGAATTTCCCCAATCTACGGCGTGCGGTTCTGGTCGCAGGCTTCGCTGTCTTTTGCGGACTTCTAGCCGTTACATTTGTTGCCTTCCCCTGAGTAGGACCATCACAAACCAGAATCGACTACAGCGGTGTGGCGCAACCAGAGGCAGATGGTATAGTGGCCTTCCGCCGGTCGTTCGGACCCGCTGGAGGAGAAGGTATTGGATACAGTAGAACACCTCGTAATCGGTGCTGGAGTCACGGGGCTGACCTTTGCTGACTGGGTAGACAGTGACGACACACTCGTCTGTGAAGCGCTACCTGAGATCGGTGGCTACTGCCGCACCATACATAAGGAGGGGTTCACCTGGGATTTCTCGGGGCATTTCTTCCATTTCAAACACCCCGATATCGAAAAATATCTGGTGGACCGTATGGACGACCAGGTGGTTCGGACCATCGTGAAACAATCCCAGGTTCACTACAAAGGGAACCTCGTCGACTTCCCCTTCCAGAAGAATATTCATCAACTCCCCCACGAGGAGTTTCTTGAGTGCCTGGTGGACCTCTTCGAAAAAGAGGACCGTGAGCCAGACAACTTCCGAGATATGCTCTATGTAAAGTTTGGCCGGGGCATCGCAGAGAAATTCCTTATCCCCTACAACGAGAAGCTCTACGCAACCGATCTGGCACAACTCGACGTAGATGCCATGGGCCGGTTCTTCCCCTACGCCAATGTGGAAGACATCGTCCGCAATTTCCGTAAGGCGGATAACCAAAGCTACAACAGCACCTTCACCTACCCGGAAGGCGGCGCCATACAATATGTTCAGGCGATAGCGAAGGGGGTTCGTCCCGAGCAGATCGCCCTGAATGAACGGGTCCTATCGATTGATCTTGAACGTAAGGTCGCACGGACCAATACGAGAGAAATTCAATATAAGACAATCGTCAGCACAACACCGTTTGGCAAACTCCTGCAGATGGCCAATGTGCCCCATGATCCGGCGGTCTACACCTATAATAAAGTGCTGGTCTTCAACCTGGGCTTCGACCGCAAGGGGCCCGAAGGCCTCCACTGGATCTATTACCCAGATCGCGACCTCTGCTTTTATCGACTCGGCTTCTACGACAACATCTTCGGTACAGACCGTATGAGTATGTACGTAGAGCTTGGCTATCCAGCCGACGCTCCGATCAATGCAGAGATCGTCGAAGAGAGAAAAGCGCAGGTCCTACTCGATCTGAAAAAGGCCGGAATCGTCACGGATCACCAGCTCGTAGCGGACCATTCCGTGCTCCTTGATCCGGCCTATGTACATATCACACAGCAATCTCTGCAGGACGTCGAAGCCAAGAAGGCTCTTCTGAAAGAACACGATGTCTATTCCATTGGGCGCTATGGATCCTGGACCTACTGCTCCATCGAAGACAATATCGTCGAAGCGCGTGCGCTTGCCGACATGCTTGGTGCCAGCCCGACGGAGGACAGCCCATGACCATCGCCAGTTCCGGTATTGGTGTTGGCCCAACCTGGCAAGAAGCCGCGGAAGAAGCCGTTGTTATGGCGCTCGAAGGCATCGCATCAGCCAATATCGGTTTCCTCTATATCAGCGATCATTTCAGCACCGCCGCCCGCGAGGTTCACGCCTTTATCCGCGAACGAACCGGTATTGAAATCCTGCACGGCTCCGTCGGCATCGGTATCTGCTCCTCTCGCTACGAGGCGATGGACGAGCCGGCTATCAGCCTGATGCTCCTGGATCTGCCCATCCAATCCTACCGTGAAGTCGTCCTGGACAACACAACCGTAGCAGAAGAAGTCCCCATAAGCTCCAACTGGCCGGTGGGCATCGTGCATATGGATCCACGCCATCCAATGGCGCAGGCAGGACCTGGCACCACATTCCCCGAGACCTTCCTCCTGGGCGGGCTCACATCAAGCCGCTTTCAAAACGCGCAGTTTTCCAGCCTTGGTGCCAATGAACGTAGCGCCAGCGTGCTTCTCCTGGACTCCTCCGTACAGATCCATTCGGCCGTAGCGCAGGGGTGCCTACCTCTGGGACCGAAGCATACAATCACCGAATGCGAGGGGAACATCCTCCTCAGTATTGATGACCGGCCAGCCTTGGAAGTGTTCCGAGAAGAGCTCGGCGATCTGGCGCGCGACAATCTGCAACATGTAGCGGCCAATGTCTTTGTTGGAGTCAGCCTTCCCAATCGGGACACCGACGATTATGTGGTTCGTCATCTGATCGGCTTCAATGAAGACGACCAGATTCTTGCGGTCGCCTATCCTGCGAAACCGGGTGATACCATTCTGTTCACACGACGAGATATCCAAAGCGCCAAGACGGATATGGAGCGCGTGCTAACGACCTTGAAGGGTCGTCTCAAAGGTACGCCCAAAGCAGGCCTCTATTTCTCCTGTGTAGGACGAGGCTCCAATCTCTTTGACAGTAAATCCTACGAGTTGGAACAGATCGCGGACGCTCTGGGGGATTTCCCCCTGGCGGGCTTCTTCTGCTCGGGTGAGCTCAGCCACCACGAGCTCTATGGCTATACGGGTGTCCTGGTATTATTCGAATAGTCGTCAAAAACGACAACGCCCCCCGAAACTCGGAGGGCGTTGTAGCTATAGGTGCGGAAGCCGGTAGCTGATTAGTCGAGGTATCCCCGGAACCAGAGAGCGCCCTGGTAATGGTCTACATCTTCCAACACAGGAACCAACTCCGTGTTCTGCATCTTCGGAACAAACTGTGTTGCGTCGAGAGGACCGTAGGTAAGCAGCGTAGAGACACATTCGTTCAAGCCGCTAAAGAACTCTCCGTCCTCGCCATTATGAAGGGCGTCGAGGATCGTCTTCTGATCGATTCTAGACACGCCACTGGCCGCCTCGATGATCGCCAGAGCATTCTCCGGAGCATCGAAAAGGAGAGCGAGGTTCTCGTCAACACCGTTCACGCTGGACTCCATGCCCACTAATAATGTGAGGCTCCGAGACTGACCGCCCTTGGTGTAGCCAAGCTGCACGCGAAGACCACCAAGCTGCACCCGGTAGTCCGAGCCGTAGGCGTCATAGTTGCAGCCGTGTACAACCGGCGGAAGCAGCGGTGTAACGTTTACAGATACCATCTTGTTGTTGTCGGCCTTCAGCAGTTTCGTGATACCGCCGAGTCCACACATGGCGGACGCGGTGGAGTACGGCGAAACAGAGGTCTGCAAGTCGAGAAGGTTACCCGCCCATACGAGATGCAGGAAGCGGTTTACGAAGGTATCCGACAGACCAAACATAAGGTTTTCGTCGGGCTGAATCGGTGCCGTCTGGCATTCGAACGCACCCACGGAACCGATAGAATCGGAGAGCTGGAAGGCACCATCGCGAACCATTACGTCCATACCCAGGCTAAGGGCTGCGGGGGTCACGGTGATCTCCTGAAGAGCACCATCCACGCGGATGTCCATATTGCTGGTTCCACCAAGAATACCAGGCACCTCAAATACGTGTTCGATCTGCCACGAGGTCAATACACTGTTGAGGGCCTCTGGAAGCTGTTGAGCAACCAGGGTGGAGAGGTACATCTCCAGAACAGACTTCAGGTCTGTGGTCAGCACGTTGCTGAGACCACCCAGCATATTCTGAAGTTCGCCAGACCAGAGCACCTCAAGACCGTCGAATTGAATCGCGGCGTTCTGTACGATGAACTCTACGCCATTCTCTCCTACAGTGGGGATAACCATCGCGTTCAAATCGATCGCGTTGATCCAGATTGTTCCCATCTGTGCATCGGGACAGATGTCGAGGAAATCGAGAATCAAGCAGGTGCCGTCAAGGCTACCATCAATCTCTACATCCTCCATGTGGAGGTTCAGGCTGAGATGGCCATTTCCAAGTCCCAGACCAACCGTCGGTGCAGCCGTGGCAACCGTATCGAGGGTCAAGGTGTAGGGAATACCCAGGGATTGGCTGAGCTCGAAGGACAAGCCTCCGAGAGCATCTTCAAGAGCGAATTCGCTCATGTGCATTTCCAGCATTGTGGCCAGATCATTGGGGTGGAGATGATTGTGATCGCCATCATCCACACTTTCTGGTCCAAAGCGTACCACAGCACCATTGGAGATCATTTCCTGTACACCAACTCCCTTCTGAATCGGGAGGTAGCTGTCGGCCCACATGACCCAACGAGCGGCAGTTCCTACGCGGCCATAGGCGTCCATGGCTTCCACGCGGATGGTGTTGATCCCTGAAGTCGCATTCACGGTGGCCTCAAAGGTACCGTCGGCGTTCAGAGTTGCGTCCTCACCATTAATGGTCAGCTCGGAGATACCCGTCACGCCCGCGTCTACCTGACCGGTTACAACGAACGTAGCGTCACCACTCAGACGCGCGGCCTGCTCCGGTGTGCTGATTGTAATGGTAGGACCATTGGGGTCGGCGATAAGCTGAATCGCAGCCTTCGCACCAGGAGCATCCACAACCGCAGTATGGATTTCGTAGACGCCCTCAGCGTTTACGCGAACCTTGCCACCCTGCAGAACCGAAAGGCCTGTGGTGGGGGTCACGGTGAAGTTGGTGAGTTTGGGGCTGATGATCGAGTTGCCATAGGCATCTTCGGCCGTACCCTGAACTGTCACCACATCGGATACTTCGTATACGGATTTGGCGGGAGTCAGCTGCAGGGAGAGCTTGGTAGCGGTGCCCGGAACAACTTCCAGAACACCATATTCGATCTGCTCGTCACCACGGCTGAGAAGATCACAGCCGAGCTCGTAGCTACCCACGATGGTTCCGTAGACATTGGCACCTTGTACATTCAAGCTTGTCTCCGTTGTGAGAAGCTTGAAGTCCTGGTGATCGTCGGTAACCAGATTGGTAAACTTATCAAAAGCAGCACAACGAGCGGTCACAAACTGACCAGCCGGCGCCGGGCCATCAAAGCTCAAACCCGTGAAGCTGGGAGCATCCGGATAAACAACCAGAGAGGCCGGTATGCTTTGTACAGGGCGACCATCAACATAGGCACATCCGATCTGGAAGTTACCAGTACGGAGAGCGGAGATGGTGAGACCCGCGACGTTGTTTACGTTCTGGGGGGAGATAGTGGCGATGGCATTGCCAACCGGAGTTTCAATGCCGGTGCTGGCCACATTATAACAGGTAACCGTGACGACTTCGCCGGCGGTTACGGTGTTCTTCGATAACTTGGCCCTAAGTGTGTCCTGGCCCGTGCCAGCAGACTGGTTGTTCCCATTGCATCCAAAGGCAGCCAACAGGAGACCAAGAAGTAAAATATTAATTCGATGCAAGTACAGGCAGGGAGAGAAGCCTTTCTGTCCGATCATAACAATCCTCGTAATAAACTTTCGCTCTCCCACAGCGCTCGCAGATCGAGAATTTTCAAATAATAATCAAAATTGAGCGCGGACAAATAAACAATTTGCCTGCTTCTTTCAATCAAAATCTATGTAGCCCCCGTAATTACTACGAATCCGGCCGTAACGAATAGGATGACGTGTTGGTCAATACATAGTAGGGGTCGAATCTGAAACTAATCGAAGTGCTGGGAAAGCAGGTGATTCCTATCCAATGAAAACGCTGTGTTTCACCCTCTTTATCGTCGTATGTAGTCTGGTGATTTCACCCGTGCATCCGGCCTCGGGCCACACCGGCCCTGGTGCCGATCGGGTGATACATGCTGCGCCGGCAAACCAGGCGATGAAAATCGATGGGCGCCTGGATGAAAAAACCTGGCAACAGGGCGCCTACTCGCGAGATCTCGTCGAGCGCAAACCGAAACTACGTCAGACTCCACCGGTACGGACCTATTTTAAAGTTCGATTCGATCACGAGGCGCTCTATATCGGCGTCTGGTGCGAAGAGGACCAACCGGATCAGATCCAAGCCCGAATTCGAACCCGAGACTCCTTCTCACTCTTCAGTGACGACACCCTGAGCGTTAAGATTGATAGCGCCCATGACCATCGCACAACCCTTGGGTTCGCGGTAAATCTAGCGGGCGGCCGCATCGATTACCTGAGCGTCAATGAAAAGGGGATGCGCACCGAGTATGATACCGTCTGGCAGGCTCGTGCTACCCGATTCGAAAAAGGATGGACCGCCGAATTTCGAATTCCTCTGGAGCCTCTGGGTATCGATCCTCGGCACCCACCCGAGCGGCTCGGACTCAATATTACACGAGACCATGCGCGCCGATCGGCTACCTACGATTGGGCAGTAATGGCTCCCCCTCTCACACCCATAGCCGCCAGCCATTATGGCCATCTCGTGGGATTGACTGGAATTGCAAAGCTCAAAGGGGTTGAGGGAAAACGCCCATCGCGACTTGGTAATTTGACCGTCTCCCCCTATGGAATCGCCGGGTTTGAACGCCTCGAAGCAAACGATGACATTGGCTTCCCCTGGGACATCGGTGTGGACGCCCACGCGCGCCTTGGCCCCCGCTGGCGAAGTGAATTGACCATCAACACGGATTTCGCGCAGGTGGAGGTCGATAATCGTGTGGTCAACCTCAGTCGATTCGGGCTCTTTCTACCAGAGAAACGTGATTTCTTCCTACGGGACCATGAGCTGTTCAGTCTGGGGCGCCCGGAGTCCGCCCAACTCTTCCATAGCCGCCGGATCGGCCTGAACCAGGGCGAACGAATTCCGATTGCCACGGGAATCAAACTCACGGGAACCCCCAGTCCTGGTACACGGGTAGGCTTATTAGAGGTTGTAACCCGACCAGCCCACGGCCAACCCTGGACCTCGAATCTGGTAGGCCGCGTCATGCACGAGCTCGGAGGTGGTTCGAACGTCGGATTCATGTTCACGGACCGTCGCTCCCTGGAATCCCCTGGGGACAACAACCTGGTCTTTGGAATCGACGGCACATCCGTAAGCTCGCGTTCGCCGCTCCTGTTCTCCTTCTTCGCCCTCTCCTCCTATACGGGCCCGGATGCAACGCGTGCTACCGAGGAGGTGGACTCTTCCGGCGCTACCGTCGCAGCAGGCACCTACGACAATTCCATCGGACTCGACCTCCAATGGCGTGGCGAATTGATTCGTCCGCGACTCGGCTACGCTGTCTATGGCGAAGACTTTCGTGCGGATCTTGGATTCTTTCGACGTGTCGGCGTGCACCAATCCACGGTCGGTTTTGAAATCGAACCGCGCATAGAAAAGCATGGAATCGAGAAACTGACGTGGGATATCTGGGCCGATACCTTTCTTAGTATCCAGGGAAGCGAGGTCCTCGACAACGTTCTGGGTACCGAGTTTGCTGTACGGCTCGACGCAGGCTTCTCCATTCGAGCCTTCGCTCATGTGGGCACGGTCTCGGTACTCGAAGATTTCACAGTGGGTTCCGACACCACCATCGTCGCAGACACCTATGGAATCCAACGCTTCGGCGTAGGCTTCAACACCCCCTTCACCTGGGACGCCTACATCGACATCAATGGACATATCCGAGACTATTTTGGTGGTCAGCTGGTCGGAGGATGGACCGGCATCGTCCTCAAGCCCTCCTCCTTATTCCGTCTAGAGGTGGGAGCAGAAGTTGGCCAGGTGGACTTTGCAGACGAACGCCCCGATTTTCTATCGGCGGTAGTCAATGGGCGACTCAACATCGGCTTCAGCCCAGAGCTGAGCCTGGATCTATATAGTGGCTACAACCACCTGCGAAACGAAACACTGATGCAGGGACGACTGCGCTGGACCTATCGACCCGGCAGCGACCTCTTTGTGGTCTACCAACACAATCTTGAAGACGACAAAACCACGTTTCAGTCGTTACTCTTCAAGGCCCAGCTCTACTGGCAATAGTCACGAGACTACAATCTGACGAATGCCCTGGCCTTCCAGCCAATCGCGCGCTCGCTCCCGTTGGTCGCCCTGGATAAGGAGACAGTCTCCCTCCACACGGACGCCACAACCGAGGGCTTTGCGCAGAGTCTTGGCCAGAACGCGAAGATCCCCCTCCATACCTTCCACTCGAGTCACCGTCTTACCACCGTGCCCCTTGCGTTCCTTTCGCAAGACAACTTTGCCCTGGGTCACAGGGGTTTCGTCATGGGTCGGCGGTTGCGATGTGTCGGGGGAGACGCTTCCCTCGGGCGCATCCGGCAGATCGATACCTTTGGCCCGTAGTAGGTCACCAAGGGTAAAGCCCCCCTCTTCCGTAAGGGGTATGCGCGTTTTCTTTGCCACAATCGACCTCTTCGCATGACACGACCGGAGAGTTCCTGAGCTTAATTGGTATTCGGCCAATTGTCATTTCGCCGCCAAGATGTAATCGTCTTCAGGCAGGAGTGATCCACCACGGGAGTCGATGTGGGTATGAACAGTGTAATGGTCTGAAAATTGTCGGAGTAAGTCTGTATCTGGTCATTCTGATCGCCATTGGAGACCACCTGAGTAAGCTCAGTGAGCTGCCACCCTCCTTCCTCTTAGCGGGCCTTATGGGGGTCGTCATAAGCCTCCTCGACAAAGCAGGATACGAGCGGATTCGTGATACCTCGGATGATCTGGCGATGGCCGGTCGAAAATAGGTCGTGATCACTGGAAATGAGCCAGGACTGGAACCAACCGGAAGTACAGGGTAATATGGGCGTCTATCGTGAGAGGACCCAGGAGTAGACCATGGCGGATCTGAGTATCAATGTGAACGGAATGCAGCTTCCGAACCCCTTTGTAATTGGCTCGGGCCCTCCCGGAACCAATTATAAGACCATCGCCCGCTGCTTGAAGGTGGGCTGGGGAGGCGTTGTCGCCAAAACCGTCAGCCTAGAAGACACCGACGTCACCAACGTCGCTCCACGCTACGGCAAACTCTGGACTCCGGACAAAGGCCATGTGGTGGGCTTTCAGAATATCGAGCTCATCTCGGATCGGCCCCTCTCGGCCTGGTTGGACGAATTCAAGCGCTGTAAAGACGATTATCCCGATGGAATCGTTATCGCCTCCATTATGGAGAGTCATAACCAGGATCGCTGGCAAGAGCTGACGGGCGTCCTGACCGAGACCGGGATCGACGGCTTTGAACTCAATTTCTCCTGCCCCCACGGCCACCCCGAAGACAAAATGGGTGCCGCGATGGGACAGAATCCGCCCATCGTCCAGGAAGTCACTAGCTGGGTAAAAGGCGCCACACATCTACCCGTTTGGGCCAAGATGACTCCCAATATTCAGGATATTACCGTCCCCGCACGCGCAGCCATCGCCGGTGGTGCCGACGGGATCGCCGCCATCAACACCATCCTGGCGGTCATCGGGGTCGATATGAAGACGCTCCGCCCCATTCCCACGGTCGAAGGACATTCCACGCCTGGTGGCTATAGTTATCAGGGGGTCAAACCCATCGCGCTCCGAATGGTAAAGGAGCTATCGACGGGCCTTCCCAACACCGAGATCTCTGGCATCGGCGGTGTTCTTACAGCCCAAGATGCTATCGAGTTCCTCCTGCTGGGCTCGTCTACGGTCCAGGTCTGCACCGGCGCGATGCTTAAAGGGCATAAGATGGTTCACGAGTTGATCGAGGGCCTACACGAGTTCATGGACGAACACGGCTTCGAGAATGTGCGTGATTTTGTAGGGCATTCCCTCCAATACTTCACTACACATCACGATCTGGTGGATCGCCAGAAAGAGTCACGAGTGAAGAAAGCCGGAATGCGAAACCGGGATACTGAATGGGGTGAGGATCTGGCCTCGGTAACGACCTCTCTCACGACGAACGAATAGTTCCCTATACAGGCGAGGCGTACCATGACGTACCGTGATCAGATCGTCCAGAACCACCGCGATCACGTCTTTTTCTCCTGGATCCCCCAGAAGAAAATGACCAACCCCATCGTCGTCGATCGGGCCAAAGGCGTGTACTTCTGGGACGTAGACGGAACCCGTTATATCGACTTTTCCAGCCAGCTGATGAATATGAATATCGGCCATGGCCACCCCAAGGTGATCGAGGCTGTGACCGCACAGCTCAACCAGCTGCAATTCGCCTATCCGGGCACCGCCTCCCCTACCAAAGGTCGAGCGGCCGCCAAGTTGGCCGAGATCGCGCCCGGCGATCTCAACAAAGTCTTATTCACCCTGGGGGGTGCGGAGGCGATCGAAAACAGCATCAAGATCGCCCGTCAGTATACGGGGCGTCATAAGATCGTAACCCGCTATCGCAGCTATCATGGGGCTACCCTGGGGGCCGCCACCGCGGGTGGAGACCCCCGTCGACTGGCCAATGAGCCGGGCATCAGCGGCATCGTGCGAGTACACGACCCCTACGCCTATCGCTGTCCCTTTGGCTACGCTCCCGAAGGAAATCTTCAGGCCTATATCGACCACGTGATTCAGACCATCGAGTTTGAAGGTCCGGAAAATGTGGCTGCGATTATGATGGAATCAATCACCGGTTCCAGTGGGCTCATCATTCCACCGGACGGCTACTGGCAGGCGATCCAGGAATACGCCCGTAAACACGGGATCCTGCTCATCTGCGACGAGGTCATGGCAGGCTTTGGTCGTACCGGAAAGATGTTTGGTATTGAACACTACGAGGGCGTAGTACCCGACATCATGACTCTCGCCAAAGGCCTCACCTGCGGCTATGTCCCCCTGGGCGCCGTCATCGTGCGCCAGCATATCGCCGATCATTTTGAGACCAACCCACTGGTCTGCGGGTTGACCTATAGTGGACACCCGGTGGGCTGCGCCGCAGCCCTGGCTACCATTGAAGTCTATGAAGAAGACGGTCTGGTAGAGAACAGTCGCCGTATGGGTGAGGTGATGGCTGGACACCTTCAGCGCATGAAGGACACCCATCCATCGGTAGGGGATGTACGCAGCGTTGGCTTATTCGGTGTTATCGAATGCGTGAAGAACCGTGAAACACGTGAGCCCTTAGCTCCCTGGAACGCCTCCGCCAAGGAGATGGGTCAGATGGCCAAGGTGGCCGCTCGTATCCGCGAGCTGGGCATGCACACATTCGTACGCTGGAACTGGATCTTCACCGTACCTCCGCTCTGCATCACAGAAGCCGAGATGGAAGAAGGATTCGCCATCATCGACGACGCGCTGAACATCGCAGACGAGGGCTATATCGGCTGAAGCTCTATTGCTGCCGCCAGGTGATCAAACCGCGTTCTTCGTCCGTTCCGGGCACGGTATTATCCAGGGTAAAGGCCAAAATGGCCCCCACCGACATGCCCGATTTACAGATCGCATACGCCATCTGTCCGAACCAATTCCAGGTCTCTCCCAGCGCGAATCCGTTCGGATGCTTACTACCCACATACTCCGGAACCACCAGGCCCATATACAGGGCAAATCCGATAATGAAGAGGTTTCGTGCGCTATTAAGATCTACAAACTGCAGATTGGATAGCCCCACCGCCGCGATCATCCCAAATAAAGCGCAGAACATACCGCCTACAATGGGTTGTGGGATGGTGGTAAAGACGGCCCCGAACTTGGGAAAGAGCCCAAGAAAGATCATCATAATAGCCCCGGCCTGGACGACTCGGCGGGCCGCCACCTTGGTCAGGCCAATCGCACCAATATTCTCGCTATAGGAGGTCGTGCCATTCCCGGTTCCGAAGATACCTGCGATCATACAGCCGATACCTTCAAACATAATGCCGCGGTTCACTTGCTTGGCATCCGGGGCCTTGGCGCCGGCGAGACGGGCGCAAGCATAATAGTCGCCAATGCTCTCGATCATACTGGCCACGAAGCCAGCAAACATACCCACGATCGCCGCCATACCAAAGGTAGGTGTTCCCCATTGGAAGGGTGTGGGGATCCCCAACCAGTCAGAATTGGATACGTTGTCCCATTTCACCGCTCGGCTATCCCTCGGATCGGCGACATCGTAGATCCCCAGCTCTGTTAATAGAATAGCCAAGCCCCAGGCAACACCGATTGCCAATAAAATGGGATACATGCGGAACGCCCGCGCTTTATTTCGAAGGTACTGGCTGAAGAGGATAATCAATACGATGGTGATCCCCGCCAAACCCCAGTCCTGTCCGGCAAAAAGAGAACCCGCCCCGAACAGAGAAATACCGATCAGGGTGATGGTGGGTGCGATCGTAATCGGCCCGATATACTTGAGCATTCGACCGGCGAGCCCCGTAAAACCAATGAGTGCTTCTGTTGCCCCACCCACAATAATAGCACCCTGCACATGGACCATCTTCAGTTCCCAACCACTACCTTGGAGATGTGCCATGCCACAGATTGCGATGGTTGGACCTATGAAAGAGAAGGTACCTCCCTGCACGATCGGAAGTCGATTACCCCAGGTGGCCTGAAGAATCGTACAGATACCACTTACGAAGAACATAGTGGAGATCAACACCGCCATTTCCAGAGGATCTGCAGTTTTAAAGCAGTACTCTTTCAAAAACAGCGGAACCGCTACCGTGGAGCCGAGCATCGTCAAATAATGCTGCAGTCCCAGGGTAATGGTCTCCCCAATCGGCGGGTGATCGTCGATACCGTAGATGATCTCATTATTTGAAGACGTACTCATGCCCTACTCCCCTGGTACCGCTTCGAACCGTGTAGATCCAAGCGATCAGTACATGCTGGATGTGCGACCTGCGCCCGTATAATCGAAATATACGGTCTTGAGCTCTGTAAAGAACTCCATGGCCTCTTCGTTCATTTCACGGCCACCGATGCCCGTCGATTTCATTCCACCGAAGGGCATATGCGCCTCACCGCCCATGGTGGGTGAGTTCACATGGCAGATGCCCGTCTCAATGCGATCGATATATTCGAATACGCAGGCGTAGTCATTGGTGTACAGACTGGAGCTCAGGCCGTACTTCACATTATTCGCCACTTCGATGGCCTCTTCGAAACTCTTCACTCGAATCACGCTTAAGACCGGTCCGAAGATCTCTTCCTGCGCAATTCGTGCGGTAGGCGAGACATGGTCGAATAGGGTCGGCTCAATAAAATAGCCTCCGTCCAACCCATTCTCCGTCATCCGTTGTCCACCCATTACTTGCGTGGCCTCGTCTTTGCCAACGGTCAGATAATCAAGCACTCGCTCAAATTGGTTCCGATCCACGCTCGGCCCCATGGTGGTCTCAGGATCGAGGGGATCACCCGCTACGATTCCTTTCATCTTTTCCGTAAGCATAGCGACAAATTCGTCGGCTACATCTTCGTGCACGATGGCGCGACTGGTCGCAGTACAGCGTTGTCCTGTGGAACCAAAAGCGCCCTGCGCGGTAGCTTCAGCGGCCAACGGTAGATTCGCATCGGCCAGCACGATGATCGGGTTTTTCCCGCCCATCTCACATTGCACCCGGGCACCACGCTCGGCCCCCTCGGCATAGATCAGATGGCCAACCTCATTCGATCCCGTAAAGGAAATCGCAGAGACCCGGTGGTCTTTCACGATGGTATGACCGACGACTTCGCCCAGGCCATGCACCATATTCAGGACCCCCTTGGGGACACCGGCGTCAATAAAGCATTGCACTACATCACAGGCCGTCTGGGGCGTAAGCTCCGATGGCTTGAGTACAATGGTATTTCCGGCAACCAACGCAGGCGCGATCTTCCAGGCCGGTATGGCCACAGGAAAATTCCAGGGCGTAATCAACCCGACAACGCCCAGCGGCTCTCGCCGGGTGTAGGCATAGTTTCGTGGTAACTCACTCTCCCGGCTCACGCCCGAGAGACGTCGTCCTTCACCGCCCAGATACTCCAGGCAGTTGAGGGTCTTCATTAATTCCCCTCGCGCTTCCTTGAAGATTTTTCCCTCTTCACGGCTTAAATGGCGGGCGATCTCGTCAACACGCCCCTCCATAATTTTCCAGGCATTAAGAACGATCTCTCCACGCTTCGGAGCCGGCACCTTACGCCATTCATCAAAGGCCTTCTCGGCTGCATCAATCGCCTGGGTCGCCTCCGCGGCCGTCGACAACGGGACCTCGCCCCAACTGTGGGCAAAGCTAGCCGGGTTGATATTTGGAATTGTCTCGGTGGCCTGCGATTCAACCCATTCACCATCGATATAATTTTTGTAGACCGATGCCATCGGATCAGCCCTCCACTAGATCGTCGTAACTATCCGGACGTCGATCGCGGAAGAACTGCCAGACGTTGCGCACCTCGCGACATTGGTCGAAGTCCAGATCGGCCATAACAAGCTCGTCCTGGTCCCGACTGGCCACCGTCACGAACTGACCTCGGGGATCACAGAAATAACTCTGACCGTAGAACTCGCCAATGTTCCATGGCTCTTCTGTTCCAACACGATTAATGGCTCCAACAAAATACTGGTTTGCAACCGCATGGGCCGGCTGCTCCAACTTCCACAGGTACTCGGAGAGGCCCGCGACCGTAGCCGAGGGGTTGAAGACGATCTCCGCACCATTCAGTCCAAGTGCACGCGCTCCCTCTGGGAAATGACGGTCGTAGCAGATATATACACCGACCTTGCCATACCGTGTCTCGAATACGGGATACCCCAGATTGCCGGGCTTGAAATAGAACTTCTCCCAGAACCCCGGGTTGCAATGCGGAATGTGATTCTTCCGATATTTGCCTAGATAGGTACCGTCCGCATCAATCACTGCGGCTGTATTATAATATACGCCTGGCAGCTCTTCTTCGTAGATAGGCACCACAATGACCATCTCGTGTTTGGCAGCCAGTTCCTGCATCAAACGAGTGGTGTGACCATCGGGGATCTGCTCCGCAATATCGTACCATTTGATGGTCTGCTCGGCACAGAAATACGGCCCGGTAAAGATCTCCTGCATACACAGAATCTGTACACCTTGATCGGCGGCCTGTTGAATAAAGGGAAGGTGTTTATCGATCATCGCATCGCGAATTGCCAACACATCATTCGAGCTGGAAATTGCGTTCGAAGTTTGGATCAAACCACAACGGACTATACGTGCCATTTTGCACTCTCCTTAGCGGACTACGCGGCGGGTATTTCGGATAACTGGTCTCCCATGTACCAGCCCCTGGTGTTCACAAATTCAGACGCAACATTCGACGTCTATTCTTCTTCTTTACGGACCTGGGCAGCCAGATAATTTTCCAGACCCATCTGTCCAATCTGATCGAGCTGGGCTTCAATCCAATCGACGTGTTCTTCTTCAGACCGTAGAATATCTTCCAATAAACCACGGGTTCCATTGTCTCCAACAGCGCGACAATGTTTGATTCCCTCATTCAAGCGCGGCAAGGCTTCTTCCTCGAGCGCAAGATCACTACGCAACATCTCCTCGACATTCTCCCCGATTCGAATGGGACCAAGTCGCTGCACATTCGGAAGACCGCCGAGGTATAGAACACGCTCCATCAACGTCTCCGCATGTAGCATCTCGTCGATCGACTCTTTTCGAACTTTCTTGTGTAGACGGCTATAGCCCCAGTTCGCCAACATCTCCGAATGCAGGAAATACTGGTTAATGGCCGTCAATTCACCGGTCAGCACATCATTAAGAATCTCAATGACTTTCTTATCACCACGCACGATTGTCACCTCTGAAGCTCTTGGGTTCAGGGCCTAATCTAGCGCACGTTCCTCGCCTTGACAATGTGTCGCCCCAAGGTCGCGCTGCGTACCCTCGCGAGCGCCACTGGCGTTGAGCAAACGCTGAATGGATTTTGTGCACTGTCCACAGTTCTGACCTGCGCCACATATGCGCCCTACAGCTGCCACATTCCGCACACCGTTCCCTACCAAGGCTTTCACCTCTCGATCGGAGACTCCTTCGCAAAGACAAATAATCACGGTTACGGTTCCTGCTCGTTATTGATATTAGTTTTCAATATCGCTTTCAAAAAGTCAAGGGAATGTTCGGTTTTCTTTCGCTTAGATCCCTTGTGTTCCCATGAGGTGCTGGACGGCACTGCCCCGATTCCTATGTCAATACCTTTACGGGACCGGGTTTTTCCTCTAATTTGGTCAGGCATCGTTGGATGTCTTGAGTCCTATGGGTTCAAGTTGTTGGCGGTTCTACGGGTAATACCGTATAGCTCGGTGTGTTATGGGCAAATCGGACTCTCGGGTGTAGATGATAAAGGGCGCGCAACAAACTCAGGCCTTTCGACCTTTCGTACCGGCTCTCCGTGGGCTCGTTGCAGAAAAGCTGAAAGCCCTATTGGGGCTGCCCTCTTCCCTGCATCTGGACTGGGATCTTGTGGAATATGGCCCAGATTCCGTGCTGGGAACTGTACAGGTAACGATCATGACGATGGACTCCCAGCCCTTTCGGCTGGAGTTCGGCGACCTGTCTTCCGGGCGCCAGGGCTGGGTCAATGCCAGGGAATATCAGATCGGTTACCACAACCTTGAAGATGGCAGCGACCCGCTACAAAACCCAGAGTATGTGCCGTTTCTCAACGCCGTCAGGAAACGCTTCGAACAAATTACGACCGCAAAGAATCATCCAGCCCTGGAAGAATATCGGAGCATCTTCCAACAGTTCATACCGTACAGAGAAGTAAACGACTCGATGTACAGGCAGCTGACGCTCAACCCCAAGACTGGACCCATGGGTACGCTACGACTGGGGTTCCGATGCAACCAGGACTGTTGGTTTTGTTGGCAAGGCCGAGACTGGCCCGATCCCCCACACGATTTCTACTTCCAATGGCTCGACCATATGGCAGCAGCCGGCGTACGTAATCTGGCCATCACTGGTGGTGAACCCACAATACATAAATTACTCCCCACCATTATCGAGCGAGCAACGCGAAAGCACGATATGATGGCGTCCATCCAGACCAATGCGATTCGTCTGGCCAAACCGAACTACCTGAAGCAATTACGTGATGCAGGACTTCACCATGTGTTCGTATCTCTTCATAGTGCCGACCCGGAAGTCTCCAATCGTATGATGCGAGCCCCCGGCACGTTCCGCTGGACCGTAAAAGGAACAGAAGCGTGCCTGGAGGCAGGTGTCCCTGTTCATCTCAATACGGTGATCGAACACGCCAATTATAAAGGGCTACCTGACCACGCCCGTATGGTCGTAGAGCGGTTTGTTGACGCCTACCCCAAGAATCCGATCGTAAAGATGGTCTATTCCCATCCAAGTAAATATTACGACGCATCCATGTCGGCTCGAGCGATCGTTCCACTCGATGAACTTCGCCCGTACCTGGTAGAGGCGATTCGAATTCTTCAAAAGACAGATATCGAGATTGACGTTACGGGCTCGTGCGGCTTCCCGCCCTGTATCTTCCATGACGCCCCCGATCTTATCTCGTGGGTGGACCGAGACACATTCGATGGACAGGATTTGTCGGGGCGTTATTACGGTGACGCCTGCCAGCAATGTGCCGGAAAGGATAAATGCCTGGGTATCCGAAAGGAATATGCAGATAAATACGGCGAAAGAGGAATTGAGCCCTTTGATCCGCCGGGTTCCCCACCGAACCTTCGAAAGATCGGACGCGCCGCGAGCTGACATCCGAACCATCGAAATGGTCGTGTTATTCGGGTCGATATGATCGCGGAAAACCCCGTTTGAGCCCCTTCTACAGAGGTGGTACTATCGTTCTCCAAAATAGAACCACGGGAGGAGCTATGCGATCACGTTTTCTTCAAGTACTGGGAGCCGCCCTACTAGCCCTGGGACTCATTTCCTTCTCCACCAGCACCTACGCAGCCGACTGCTTCATGTGCGGAAAGGATAGCTCGGGTAGCTGCGCTGGAGCGGACCAATGCCAAGGCGATCGAGCGGATTGCCGAAAGGCCGGCTGTAAAATCACGGGCACCCGCTCTTGCTCAACCGCGGGAAACGTCAAAACCTGTAAGGCAGACGTTTTCGATTATGACACTCCACAAGAGCTGAATATCTCCGATACATTCCGTTCTTTATGGCCTACATTGATCCGCTGATTCCAGCCATCAATCAACGATAAGAAAGCCCGGGAGCGTTCCCGGGCTTTTTTTTACGAACCCACCGTACGTTTCTGATGTTGAAGTTTCGAGCTCCTGGTGAATCCATTCGCCTCAACTCCCTGGTCGCACGGGCCTGGCCAAATGTAAGCCAACGCCAGATAACCACTACGCTGCGTAAACGCGGGATCAAGGTTGGCGGGCGGCATGTACAAGATGCCAATATGCGAATTCCGCCAGGCTCGCTCATTTCCATTAACGCGCACCCAGGGGAAGTCACTCCAGAACGTGTCCCTCCGTCGCCCCTTGAGACAGGGGACGACCACATCGCCTTCCTGATTCCGCCGGGCCTGGAAAACAAAGCCCTGACTGAGGAAGAGGTCCAGAGCCTTCTCGAAAACGAAGAGAGCACCTTATGGGGAGAAGACTACATTACCCTACAACCCGGCCCTGGGGCAGCCGGCCTTCTTGTGGTCACACGCACAGCGTGCACAACAAAGTATCGCGCGATTGTCCCGCATCTGCCGTACCGGGAGGGCGTTCTTCAAGCGGAGGGGACGAAAAAGAACACCGCCGTCCAGTTTCGGGTCGTATCCCACCGAGATCAGCTCACGGAAATCGAGCTGCAATGCGCAAGCTCGAGGAGCGATCATATTCGCATTCAGTTAGCGAAGGCTGGGTATCCAATACTGGGAGACGGAGAGAACGGCGGCATCATGGTGGATGGCGGGTTGCGTCTATGGCTCTGCCACGCCGAGAACTCGTCCCTGAGCATCAGCCTGGAGCCTCCCGAACGCTTTTGGCCAAAAGAACCGGTGTTCCTCTCGGGCTATGACGATGACTTTCAGGTCTCCAGCGCAACCCAACGGATTCTGAAACAAGGTCACCCCTGGATCATCAAAGACGACGACACCAGTGATGCCGGGCGATTCCCCGTTGGCAGCAGAGTCCAGATCGTCTGCGACCAGGACCACCTTGGGACCGCCCATATCGAAGGCCCGCATAAGCTCGTGGCGCGTCTCTGGTCCAATACGGAACCGATGTCTTCGATAGAAGACCGGGTCTCCGCCGCTCTTGCAAAGCGGAAAGCTCTATTCGAATCCAGTAGCAGCGATCGCCCTACCACCGCGTTTCGACTGATCCACGGGGAAGCGGACGGGCTCGGTGGGCTCTTTATCGATCGCCTGGGTCCCGTTCTGCGCGTATTGGTCGCTGGGGGGGCATGTCTTGGCTTTAAAGATCAGGTGGTCCAGAGAATACGAGAACAGCTTCAGGCGATGAATCAACAAGACCCGACCGTCATCGAGGTCATGCATCTGCGCCCGCGCCCCCAGGGTGAGGTTCACTATGTGCAACATACAGCAGGCCCTCTCTCCGACGACATCGCCGAAGACCGTCTGCAAGTGCAAGAGAATGGGCTCTACTATTGGGTTCGGCCGGGACTCTCTACTCCGACACGTGCGGTGCCCGGGGTCGGACTGTTCATGGATCAAAGGGTGAACCGTGAACGACTCATACGGCTCTGCCCCGGACGCTCCCGTTGGTTGAACCTCTTTTGTCATACCGGGGCCTTTTCCGTGGCTCTTCTACACGCAGGCGCCGAACATATCACCAGTGTCGATCTATCGGGTCCGTATCTCCACTGGCTCAACGAAAACCTGGAACTCAATGGTCTTAGCGACAGGGATCATATCTCTAGAAAGAGTGATGCACGGCGCTACCTTGAACGCCTCGATCCTGCGGAACGCTTTGATGGCATCATCCTGGATCCTCCCACTGCGGCAGCGTCGGGTCGACGCTTCTGGTCGGTAAAACGAGATGTGGGAGAGCTAATAGGAGCCGCCCTGGCTCGGTTGAACCCCGATGGCGTCTTGCTGGTCACACGAAACGATCGACGCGCACGTGGCTCACTCGACCCCATCCTTCGGGAGGCCGCTCAGAGCCAACGAGTTTCCATCAAGTCCCTCAAATCGGCCGGCCCATCGCCAGATTTCCCATCGTTACGAGGATTTCCCGAGGGGGATGCGTTTACTGGCTCGCTCTTGATTCGCGGTTAAGAGGTCTCACGCGGGCTGGTCAATGCTGCCACAGCCAGCGCAGTGCTGCCCAGTAGCCCGGATACGCCAATGGTTTTGACCACCGCAAACGAAAGTTCGTTTTGCTCGATAATACCCAGTAGATGAAGACTGCAAAGCAGACAGACCGCAATAATCATCAAAAGTATCGTTATTTTTAGAACAGCAGATAGACGTGATTTCAAGATGGGCTCCAAGGTCAAACCGACGACACATAACCCACGCAGGCCCGCGTACCGTATGCAACGGGCGACCACCGTGCAGATATTCCCAGAGATTCTCCCGTGGATGGTAAAAAATAGGCTGGACGTAGGTCCGGAAAGAGCCGACTATTCGCCACTGGCTACCAGGAGAGCCCAGACGTGACGGCATCAATACCACCAGAAGAGCAAAGACGCTGCCTGCTCTGGCTGCGTAAAGCCTGGTCTCGCATCAATGGGTCCGACCTGTCCGACGCGTTGACGCCTCCGGTCTTCTCCCTGGATCCGGGTACGCATCGACTCGGGCACTGGAACGCGCAGACTCGAACCCTGGGGATCAGTCTACATCATATCCGCACGGCGACAGCCCTGGAGGTTGAACAAACCCTCCGCCACGAGATGGCCCATCAATTCGTGAGCGAAGGCTTCGGCGCAGAAAACGCCCAGCCCCACGGAGCCTTATTCCGAAAGGCCTGTAAACTTCTGGGCGTACATACACCCTCCGCAACTTCCAGTGCCGGCAATCGTGCCGTGGAGCGAGTGCAGAAGCTTCTGCGGCTATCCAACTCTCCCAACCGGAACGAAGCGGAAACAGCCATGGCGAGTGCCTTCCGGTTGATGTTGAAACATAATATCACCCAGGACGAAGTCGCATCACCAGACGATTACGGCTTTGCCATTCTGGGCTCTGGATGTGCCCGAATCCCGCTGGAACATAAGCTCGTTGCCTCAATCCTGCAGGAATTCTTCTTCGTGCAATGCATCTGGATCTCTACAGATATTCCGTCTTCGGGTCGTAAGGTGCGGGTTCTTGAGGCTCTAGGACGGCCTGAGAACTTGAAACTGGCTCGATATACCCACACATACCTTCATCGCGTGCTCGACGAGCTCTGGGCCGAATATCGCCGAAATTCCGGTAAATTAGGGCGAACCGCGCGAAAACAATTCCGCGTGGGTGTTCTTATGGGCTTTCGTGAACGCCTTCGCCAACAGAAGACAAAACAACAAGAGCGAGGGTTGATCTGGCTCGGAGACCGCGGACTGTCTGACTTTCTGCGGACCCGTCATCCGCGCTGTTATACGATGCGTTCTGCGGGGTATCGAACCGGCCGTGCCCACAGCGATGGATTGGAAACCGGACGAAAATTACGGATCCGACCAGGACTCACGGATCCCCCGAAGAAACGGGGCCTAAAGCTTACAAAGGCGCCTATTACACCGTGATTTTGCTACAATGCCGCCGCATTTCCCGCCCTGCTTCCATCAAGCGATCGCTTTCAAAAAAACACCTCGTTTGCATATTGGACTTGAATCCAAGCGAAAGGAAGAGTAAACCGGGTTTTCACTCAAGGAGATAGCTCCCATGACGCTCACTGTCCACGACACGATTCCTTCCAATGATTTCAAAGTTGCTGATCTCTCCCTGGCCGAATGGGGCCGCAAAGAGATCACCCTCGCGGAACACGAGATGCCAGGTCTTATGGCCTGCCGTAGCGAATACGGTCCTAGCCAGCCATTGGCAGGTGCGCGCGTTATGGGATCCCTTCATATGACAATCCAGACTGCGGTTCTGATTGAGACACTGCAAGAGCTTGGTGCCGACGTGCGCTGGTGTTCCTGTAATATCTTCAGCACCCAGGATCATGCCGCTGCAGCCATCGCAAGAGCCGGTACCTCGGCTGTCTTCGCCTGGAAGGGTGAAAGCCTTGAAGAATACTGGTGGTGCACAGATCAGGCCCTCACCTGGCCCGATGGCGACGGCCCCGACATCATCGTAGACGATGGTGGAGATGCCACTCTACTTATTCATGAAGGGTACAAAGCAGAGACCGCCTATGCAAAGGACGGTACCCTGCCCGACCCCGACTCCACCGACAATCCCGAGTTCAAGATCGTTCTTGCCCTCATCCGTGACGGGCTCGAGGCGGATCCAACGCGCTGGCATCGTGTGGCAGATCGTCTTGTGGGTGTTAGCGAAGAAACAACGACTGGTGTGCATCGCCTCTACGAAATGGAACGCGATGGCACATTGTTGATCCCAGCCATTAACGTCAACGATTCCGTGACCAAGTCGAAATTCGACAATGTCTATGGATGTCGTCATTCCCTCCCCGACGGAATCATGCGTGCCACTGACGTCATGATCGCCGGAAAAACTGTAGTCATCTGCGGGTACGGAGATGTCGGTAAGGGCTGCGCCCAGGCCATGAAGGCAAACGGTGCGCGCGTTCTCGTAACCGAGATTGACCCGATCTGCGCACTTCAGGCCTGTATGGAGGGCTTCAGCGTCGTTGTGCTCGAAGATGTATTGGCCGAAGCGGATATCTTCGTTACCACGACAGGAAACCGCGACATCATCATGAAAGACCATATGGCGCAGATGAAGAATAACGCCATCGTGGGAAACATCGGACACTTCGATAACGAGATCGATATGGCTGGTCTGCAGAATGATCCCGCCATCCAGGGCGAGAACATCAAGCCGCAGGTCGATCGTTTCGTCTTCCCAGACGGACACGGCGTCATCGTCCTGGCCGAAGGTCGACTCCTTAATCTCGGCTGCGCGACCGGTCATCCAAGCTTCGTGATGTCCAATAGCTTTACCAATCAGGTCATCGCACAGCTTGAGCTCTGGGCCGAGCGGGCGAGCGGGAAATACGACAAAAAAGTATACGTACTTCCCAAGGAGCTCGACGAGAAGGTCGCGCGACTTCATCTGGACAAATTGGGAGCCAAGCTTACCCAGCTACGCCCCGACCAGGCCGAGTACATCGGAGTATCCGTAGACGGTCCGTTCAAGCCCGATAGCTATCGCTACTGAGACATTGGTCTCAGGTAGCACTATGGGCGCAGAACTACCCGTCAGGCTTCCGTCACGATTGCACCAGGACACCTCCGTTCTGGTAATCGTAGATGTACAGGAACGCCTGATGGGTGCCATGAAGGGCTCCATTGTAGAGCAGACGGTCAAGAACACCTCTCTACTGGTACGGGCCGCGAAACGGCTGAACATACCCATCCTGGTTACGGAGCAATACCCCAAAGGCCTGGGTTCTACATTGGAACCCATCGTAGCCGACGTCGGGGAGCCATGGGAGCCCATTGAAAAGCTGGCGTTCTCCTGCCTGGACGCTCCCGTTTTTGCGGAGCGCTTCAAGGCCCTACAGAGAAACCAGGTGGTCTTATGTGGCGCGGAAGCCCATGTCTGTGTCCTTCAGACCGCCCTACAGGCGCTGGAAGAAGGCCATGAGGTCGCTGTCGTATCCGACGCCATCGCAAGTCGTAGCAAAACGAACTTCCGTCTCGCGCAAGATGATCTGCGAGCTGCCGGCAGTCGCGTGCTGCCGGTCGAGTCCGTACTATTTGAATGGCTACGCCGTGCAGAGGGCGATGCCTTCAAAGAGATCAGCCGTAGTATTCGTTAAAGGGCGCGAGGATCGGTCAGCTTGCCAGTGACTGCGCTCGCTGCCGCCACGGCCGGCGATACCAGATAAACAGGCCCCGGTGCACCCATTCGACGACTAAAGTTTCGATTGGTTGTGCTCGCGGTGGTCTCCCCATCTCGAGGGATCCCCGGACCATTTCCAATACAGGAGCCGCAACCCGGCAAGGTCACGACACAACCCGCAGACTTGAAGACATCAAGGAACCCTGCGTCTTCCGCTTCTTTCAGCACATCTGCGCTCGATGGTGTCACCGTTACCCGCACATTGGGGGCGATAGGATACTCTCGGATAATATCCGCAGCCGCTCGAAGATCAGCGAACGAACCTCCGGTACAGGACGCGATCACCACATTATGAATCGGGATGTCACCGACTTCCACCAGAGGCTGGCGGTTGCGTGAATCACCAGGTGTGGCAACCGTCATGGGGACATCTTCCATTCGAACGGTAATCTCGTTGGCGTATTGCGCACCAGGATCTGGGTAGACCAGCTGGTCCGTCACATCGATATCGCGGCGCTCGGCAAGGAACTTCACGACGGCATCACATGGCTCCAGCACGCCTGTCATCAACCCGCCTTCTACGGTCATATTGGTGAGAACCGAAAGCTCGTCGACGTTCCATTGGTCGAGGCCGGAACCACCAAACTGGACCACACAGGTATCCGTTGGGCTTTCACGCCATTGTTCCTCGCGGAAGTAGGGATCGCCGATGAGATG